>Ga0207884_1000062_pt1 | contig 136235 bp, 105 predicted proteins | sample MalvirmetaMSP144_FD_184236 | JGI IMG/M metagenome (GOLD analysis project Ga0207884, IMG submission 184236) | Marine viral communities from the Deep Pacific Ocean - MSP-144 (SPAdes) | ecosystem: Environmental > Aquatic > Marine > Oceanic | place: Pacific Ocean | collected 2011-07-08 | reverse complement strand
ACATTGATTTGAAGCATCATTGCTAAAGGAAATTCTTTTAGAAATACGCTTTTAAACTATTGGAGTCAGATATGTCAAAAGGAAAATCGATAAAGAAAAATTCAGGTAAAACCGCCCCGGCAAAAACCCTAAAAGAGAAAAGAGCTGCAAAAGCAGAAAAGAAAAAAAAGTAATAGTAGTTTCCTGCCTCCTAAATAATTTAAAGAGGCAATTAGTCGAATAGTTCTTTCACTGAATCAACTACTTTCTGTAACTCAGAATCCCCGATCTGATAATGGAAAGTAGCTCTGATCGTATTTGGACCAAAAGGAACCATCCGAACTCCTTTTTCTTCCAGTTTAGCTAAAGCTTCCACAGCTGATTCATTGCTGACATCAAAGATCACGATGTTGGTTTCAACACTATTCAGATCAATAGACAGATCCGAACAACCATCAACAGCTTCAGCTAATTGCTGAGCTCTTTCATGATCTTTTTTCAACTTTGAAAAGTTATTATCTAAAGCAAAATCAGCAGCTGCAGCCAGCAACCCGACTTGACGCATACCTCCACCCCACATTTTTCGGAAACGCCGGGCTTTAGCAATATTTTCTTTGTTAGATAGAAGCATGGATCCCACCGGCGCTCCCAATCCCTTGCTAAAACAAACGGAGATGGTATCAGCGATCTCTCCAAAGAAAGTTGACTCAATGTCTGTGTGAACCACTGCATTCCAGATTCTGGCTCCATCCAGATGAACCTTCAAATTGTTCTGATCTGCAAATGATTTTAAAGAACTTAATTCATCTTTTGAATAACAAACTCCCCCGCCCTTGTTGGTTGTATTCTCCAGGCATAACACTGAAGTTCTGGGTTCCCAGTCAAAGCCTCCACGCACAGAATTTTTAATATCCTCCGGGCTCAGCTTTCCTTTTTTGCCCTGAATAGTACTGATCTGAACCCCGGACAGAAAGCCTGCTCCGCCTGTTTCATAATTGAAAATATGTCCGTTTTGATCGATCAGAATTTCATCACCCGGATTAGTTAGAACTTTTACCCCCAGTTGATTGCTCATCGTTCCACTTGGCACAAATAAGCCGGCCTCCATCCCAAACATTGCAGATACTTTTTGTTCAAATGCAGTTACCGTTGGGTCTTCCGCAAATACGTCATCCCCTACTTCAGCCTTCGTCATAAAATCCAACATTTCCGGAGTTGGCTTGGTAACTGTATCACTTCGTAAATCGATCATTTTCTCTTTTACTTTTTGGTTTGCTTGGGATACTTTGATGTCCTTCTATAATGTTTATTTATTCACCGTGGATAATCCGTATAAAATTGCCGTTGTTCAACACCCTCCTGTATATTTAAATCTCAGTAAAAGTGTTGAGCTGGCTACTCAGTATATTTCTGAAGCAGCTTCGAAAGACGTTCATATGATCGTATTTCCCGAAACATGGCTTCCTGGTTATCCTGCTTGGTTAGATTATGCACCCGAAGCGGGAATCTGGGATCATCCTTCAGCCAAAGCCCTGTTCCGATTGTTGTTCGAAAATTCCATCGAAATTGAGGACAAATATTTTAAGATTCTGTCTGATTCGGCCACAGGAAATAATTGTCTGGTGGTGATGGGAGCAAATGAACGGGTTGGAAGGACATTGTATAACACCATTTTTTATTTTAAACCCGATGGATCTTTTGATCTGCATCGAAAACTAATGCCAACGTATACCGAGCGCTTGGTTTGGGGAATGGGTGATGGAAGCACACTACCCACTATTGATCATCAAAATGTAAAGATCACCGGACTTATTTGCTGGGAACACTGGATGCCGTTAGCCAGAGCAGCGGTACATCAAAACGGAGAAGATATTCATATTGCTCAGTGGCCGATGGTGAAAGACCTGCACCAAATCGCAAGCAGACAGTACGCCTTTGAAGGACAATGTTATGTGATTGCTGCCGGTTGCGTGCTCACTAAACAGCAAATGATTGATGGGATTATTTCAGTTTCTGATAAAGAAAATGCGGCTTTGGAGATGATACGATCGATCCCCGAAGACGATGATACTTTACTTTTGAAAGGTGGAAGTTCTGTTATCAAACCCAATTCGGAATATTTAGTCGAGCCTGTTCAAAATGAAAACACAATCATTTATGCAGATCTGGATCTTTCTATTCTAAGTGAAGGAAACCTGTTTATCGATACCAATGGACATTATTCCAGACCGGATGTTTTTCAGCTTCATGTAAATACCAAAGATCAACAAAATGTAAAGTTCGGGTACGATTTTGAAAGTTGACGCTAAATATGATCTTATAATCGCCGGTGGCGGGATGTCAGGGTTGAGTCTTGCCTGGTATTTGGCAAAAGGGGGCTATAAAGGAAAAGTTTTGGTCGTTGATTCCACCTTTGCTCCCATCAACGAAAAAACCTGGTGCTTCTGGACTAAAGATGTCCCTCCTTTTAAAGAAATAATATACAGAACCTGGAATAAAGCTTTTTTTTCCGCCCTGGATATGAATGCTTTCCTGTATCTGAAAGATTACTCCTATCACGCAATTCGGTGTGGTGATTTTAAAGAGCTGGTGCTTACCGAGCTTAGAAACAGATCCAATTTTACACTGCTGGAAGAAAATATTCTGAGCGTTTCTTCAAATTCAAGCAAAGCAGTATTACTTACAAAAAATAGTGATACTTATATAGCTGATCATATTTTCCAAAGTGTATTCAGACCTAACTGGCAGAAACCAAAATACCCGCTGATTCAACATTTTCTGGGCTTTGAAATTGATACCGAACATTCAGTTTTTGATCCTGCTACTTTCACTCTCATGGATTTTGATCCTTCTTTTAAAGAAGGTGTAGCTTTTATGTATGTGCTTCCATTCAGCCATAACAAAGCTCTTCTGGAATTCACCGTTTTTTCGAATTCCACCCTAGACAAAGAAGTGTATGAAGAGAAAATTCAGAACTACATGGACAAAAAATATGGTCTCCATGTATCAGAATACGAAGTAAAAAGAACGGAATATGGTGAAATTCCTATGCAGGATCTGGACTACCAACCCACATATGAGAAAAACATTATCAATCTGGGGACAATGGGAGGTTTAACTAAACCAAGTACCGGCTATACATTTCTGAGAACTCAGGAATACACTAAACAACTCGCTGATTCTATTATTACAGGTAGCAATCCTCTGCTTCCTCCTCAATCCAAGTTTCGATATCGGTATTACGATCTTCTTTTACTTCATATTTTAACCAATTCTACGGAAGACAGTCTGGCAATTTTCCGTGATCTTTTCAAAAAAAACAGATTTGATGCCGTGCTCAGCTTTCTCTCTGAAGACTCTAATTTTGTTCAGGATATGAAAATAATGAGTAGCGTTCCGTATATGCCTTTCTTTAAAGCCATTGGTAATAATTTGTTTAAACTGAATTGAACGAAATAACTTTTATTTTCTATTACCAGCAGTAAAAATCAAACTAACTTATGACGCAGGAAAAAGGAACTCTCTCTGAAATAGCAAAACTCTTCTTCAAATTGGGCTGCATCGCATTTGGTGGTCCCGCAGCACATATCGCAATGATGGAAAAGGAAGTCATCGAAAAGAGAAAATGGATGTCTCAACAGCATTTTCTTGATCTCATCGGAGCCACTAATCTCATCCCCGGACCAAATTCTACTGAAATGACTATGCACTGCGGTCATGAACGTGGTGGCGTTCCCGGTTTATTTGTTGCGGGAATCAGTTTCATATTCCCTGCGGTAGTAATTACCGGAATACTTGGATTTCTGTATGTGGAATATGGTCAGCTTCCTGAAGTTGAGCCGTTCATTTTTGGAATTAAACCTGCTGTACTTGCCATTATTGCAGCTGCTGTTGTTAAGCTTGGGAAAAAAGCGCTTAAAGGATGGGAACTGGGTGTTTTAGGAGCAATCGTTTTAATTGCCAGTTTATTAGGTGTGAATGAGATCATTGCCTTATTGACCGCCGGAGTAGTTGGAACTTTATATTTCACTACAAAATCGAAATTTGATGCTTCTCCAAAATCCATACTCCCCTTTCTATTTCTTCAGGCAGGTTCAGCTACAGTTTCTAAGATCACAGCTTTAAATGTGTTCTGGAGTTTTTTAAAAGTCGGATCTATACTTTATGGAAGTGGTTATGTTCTGTTTGCTTATTTAGATGCTGAATTGGTTATGAGTGGATGGTTGACTCGTCCTGAATTAATTGACGCCATAGCCGTTGGACAGTTTACTCCCGGGCCTGTTCTTTCCACAGCTACTTTTATCGGATATCAACTGGCCGGATGGCAGGGAGCGATAGCAGCTTCCGTCGGAATTTTTCTGCCTTCTTTTCTCTTTGTCTGGATCTTAAATCCTCTCATCCCAAAAATGAGAAATTCCAAAACTCTTGGTTTCTTTCTCGATTCAGTAAATGTGGCGGCGGTTGCCGTAATGGTTGCAGTACTGTTTGTAATGGGACAAGATACACTTACCGACTGGCGAGCAATTGTGATTGGGTTACTGGGAGCTTTCTTCACATTCGGACCTAAAAAACTAAACGCTATGTGGATCGTAGCGGGTGGTGCATTGCTTGGTTATTTGTTGAAGCTTGTTTGATACAGCGTTAACCTTGTAGAGGTTAGATAATTCGCTTACAACAATTATCCCGTTTATAATAAACCTCAGTATTTCAAAAAAGCTTCCAACTACACCGACCTTTAGAATTATTGGCGAGCCAAGAACGCAATGAAATCGACGGCTCCGAAGGAGCAATCATTACACTCAGGCTGATTCGTGAATATGGATCATTCGAACGTAGACCTTTTGTAATGATTAGTCGATGTAATGGAGTTCGCACCAATAATTCTTGTCGGGAGCTTTTGGTACTGGAGCCTGTGCTGAGGAAGCTCAGTATCGGCACAAAAATACACATATCAAGTAAATGTACTCACAATCCTTAAGTAAAGACCTCCTCTGTCTCCTCCTGCAACAGGAGGAGGACTCGTTGATAAAAATTAGAATCAACTCGGGAATTCCCCTCCTTATCCAAGGAGGGGCGAACTACTCAGCAACAAAGAATCTGTTTCAGAACCGGGGAGGTCCGTTTCTAATACAGAGCAACGGGACAAGCGGCATATCAAAACATCAAACCGAAGTGTTTAAAAAGGAGTATCAGCACTGCAACATCCAATATTTTAAAAAGCGATCTCCATATGAACTTGGAACCTCATTAAATCATCTCTGGAAACAAAATCCAGTAAACCCGCACTTGCCTGTAGTTTAAGATTATGTCCTGAAATATATTTAGAAACTGCGAAGGTATATTCAGAATGTTCCGTCAAGGAAGAGAAATTTCCGTTTTTAGAAAGCGTGGCGTATCGGCCTGAAATTCCAAAATCTTTACCAAAAACATAACCTAACGAACCCATGTACGCTGTTCCGGTTCCAAAACCATTATCATTTTCAGCATCTCTGTTTGCGAATTCACCATGCACAGATAATCCCTGATATTTCAGCATGGCATCTGCAAAAAATGTATGCAGATCGTTTTTTACCAAATCTCCACCACTGGTGAATACAAAACCTCCGGTATGTCCTCTGCTTCTTACAGCACCGTCATTAAAATCATAAGCTATACCGATAGATAATCTTACCTCTTCCTCTTTTGCAAGATCAGGACCGGTGTAATCGCCTTTATCTGAAAAATTTCCAAATGGCAAAAACTCAACTCGGCCGGTATAACTGTATCCTCCGGGGTTTTTAGTGGTGATGTCTCTGCCCTCACCGATTGCAATAGCTCCCATCTGTCGAACCACCATCTCACCCAGCATTGAAGTGTTTCTCACCTGAATTCCAACATCTCTGTCCAGATTAAAACTGGAGTTCAATAAACTTCTGTCAACAAATTGAACCTTTTGGGAAGAGATCAATCGTTCTCTGTTTCCCGGCAGAACGGTTTGTCCAAACCATATCTCAAAATCCGAAACCGGATTATATTTGATAACCCCATCTAATACAATATTTGAAGTACCGCTGTTTTGAAGAATTCCACCTGAACTTGAATTTCTGGTATCTCTGTTACTAAAACCCAACTGAACCTTGTAAGTAAATTTTTCGGAATAGATATGACCATCCAATTTTAAACGCGCTCTGCGAACCAAAGCCTGATCGGAATACACATTATCTTCCAGATTCCACTCTCCCAGATATAAACTTTGAAACCTCATTCCCAATTTCACGCTGTAAGAATTATCTTCAGGTTCAAATACAATCCCTTTTCCAAGGGTTTTAACTTCTACATCTTGAGCAACACCATTTTGAAAAACAGTTAATACAACGAGTAATAAGAACAGGAGCTTAAATAAAATATTCATTTGGGTATTTAAGGTGATTGTAAAATTATGCCAACGAAGGTACCTATTAAACAAGCATAGTTAAAAGTACATTACCATAAATTAATATACAGTTAACATTGAGGTAACATAAAACCTCAGTTATAATGATTAACTTGGTGCTCAATTTTTAACCATATTAAAAAACTATGGAATTTGGTTTTCTCGGGTTTCTAAATCTGATTGGTTCTCTTGGCTTTTTCATTTACGGAATGAAAGTAATGAGCGAAGGAATTCAAAAAGTTGCCGGTACAAAAATGCGGCAAATTCTTCGCTCAATGACATCCAACAGATTTAAAGGAGTACTAACCGGTTTTGCATTAACCGCTTTAGTTCAATCCTCGTCTGCAACTACAGTATTGGTAGTAAGTTTTGTAAATGCAGGCTTGCTTGCACTAGTTGAATCAATTGGTGTGATCATGGGTGCCAACATTGGTACAACAATTACTGCCTGGTTGATCTCAATTATTGGCTTTAAAGTTAAGATCGCCAATTATGCTCTTCCTATCATTGCAATAGGATTCCCTCTTCTCTTTATGAGCAAAAGTAAAACCAAGTCCTGGGCAGAAGTTTTAATTGGTTTCGCGCTGTTATTCATCGGACTTTCTTACCTGAAAGAATCTGTACCGGATCTAAAAGCAAATCCTGAGATACTAGAGTTTCTTTCTCAGTATACTGATCTCGGCTTTTTATCTACTTTATTATTTGTTGGTATAGGAACCATTCTTACCGTTACTGTACAATCTTCAAGTGCGGCGATGGCATTAACTTTGGTTATGGCTAATAATGGTTGGATTCCTTTTGACCTTGCAGCAGCCATGGTACTTGGTGAAAACATAGGTACAACGATTACTGCTAACCTTGCAGCCTTAGTTGCAAATATACATGCTAAAAGAGCTGCAGCAGCACACTTTATATTCAACATATTTGGTGTAATTTGGGTCATCTTATTGATGCCTTTCATGCTTGATTTTATTGACAGCTACATGACTTCCAACTATGATGCATCGCCCTTTAATGATCCTGAATCTATACCGATCGCTTTATCTATTTTCCACACTGTATTCAATATTTTGAATACCTTGTTTCTCATCGGTTTTGTAGGCTTCATTGCTAAAACGGTGATCAGAATGATTCCTTCTAAAGGCGAGGACGATGAGGAATTCCATTTGGAATATATCGGTACCGGTATGATGCAAACAGCAGAGCTTTCTTTGGAAGAAGCAACGAAAGAGACTGCGAAATTTGGTGAGATAACAGCAAGAATGTCAGAATTTTTACGTGAGCTTGTTGAAACTGACAAACCAAAGCGTCAAAAGAAACTGCTTAAAAAGATCAAGAAGTATGAAGAGATTACCGATCGTATTGATGATGAATTGGCAAGCTATCTGATGAAAGTTTCTGAAGGCTCGTTAAGTGATGAATCTACCAGAAAAGTTTCTCACCTATTGAATATTTCCAATAATCTGGAAACCATTGGTGATATCTTTTTCCAGATGTCCAGAGATCTTGAGAAGTTCTTTGAAGGTGATATTATCTTTAACAGCGAGCAAAAAGCCGGAGTGCTTAGCATTCTGGATGAAATCGATAAGGCTTTTGAGATAATGGTAACGAACCTGAATGAAGACTACGATAAAGTTGCTATTGAACCTGCTTATGAACAAGAGAACAGGATCAACAAGCAAAAGAAAACTCTTCAGAAGAAGCACACTAAGAGAATCGAAACCAAGATGTATAACATCAACAGTGATTCTGTTTACAAAGATCTGTTTTATGCCTGCGAGAAAGTTGGTGATCACATCATCAATGTGAGTGAAGCTGTAACAGGACAAAAAGATAAAGATCCTGAAGACAAGTAAGCAGATTAAAATTATCTACAGCCCTGTTTCAAAAGAGACAGGGCTTTTTTTATGAAAAAATTTCAATCGAATTTCTATCTTTATAAATATGAACGATCGAGACTTTTTACTTCAATTCGACAACTGCACACTTCCTCCGGAGTTATTTGATCACAAAGCGCACCTGAGATTGGCGTGGCTTCAGATCAAACATCATGGATTAGATCGAGCATTGGAAAATTGTTGTGAACAGATCTCAAGATTTGCTTCTTTTCATGGCGATCATCAAAAATTTAATAAGACGATCACCAACGCTTCTGTTTATGCTGTAAACCATTTTATGGCTGATGAAAGTAGCTTCGAGGAATTCATCGGAAGGAACCCACAATTACTTTCTGAGCTCAAAGCCTTGATTAATTCTCATTACAGCTATGATATTTTCACTGTTGAAAATGCTAGAGAACTATTCATTGAACCGGATGTTCAATCTTTCATTTAGAAAAAAGGAATTGAGAAAGAAAAGCCACTACTGCTGTTTCCGCTCTTAATCGATTTTTTCCCAGAGTTATAAACTGAGCTCCTTTACTTTTAGCAAGATCAGCTTCTCTTTTCGAAAACCCACCTTCGGGTCCAACAAGGAGTAAATTCTCGGGATCTTTTAATTCACTTTGAGTATCAGCTTCTTCATCTCCTAAATAAGCCATCAGAATCGAGTGTTCTTTGTACTGTTCTAAAACCTCATCCAACGATCTTTTGATCACGAATTTTGGAAAATAGAATCTACCGCTTTGTTTGAATGCACTTACGATCTGGGTCAGCAATCTCTCTTCATTCAATCTGGATCTTTCCGAGTGATCGGCATCAAACACACAAATTTCCCAGGCGTCCAGTTCTACTGCTTTTTCAATTGCGAATTCCAATCGATCTCTCTTTTTGATCGCCCCGAATGCCATGATTTTTTTCGTAGTTGGCTCCTCCTGAGAATTGGTTTCCAGAACTTTGAGCTGAACAGATTTTTTGGAAATATCTGAAATCTCGCATTTTGATCGGTTTCCAATCCCATCTACTACAAAAGCTTGATCTCCCACTTTATTCCGCAACACTTTGGAAATGTGAATAGCTTCCTGATCTGTTATCTCGACTTCGCTTTTATCGTCTTTCCAGTTTTCCGGTGGTGCGTAAAAGAAATTCATGAATTTTTTCCTGTACTACTACATTTGATTTTACTATTCACATTTGCGAGCAAAAAAGGATACTGAATATATAAACAACTTAATAGTTGCGCAGTAATCTGCCGGAATAAATGAGATTGCTTTATGGGTCATCCTTGTAGATGTTAGATAATTCACTTAAAAAAATTGTCTTGTTTATAATCCTGACTATTACAGAAAAAGCCACCAACTACACCGACCTTTAGAATTATTGGCGAGCCAAGAACGTAATGAAATCGACAGCTCCAATGGAGCAATCATTACACTCAGGACGATTCTTGAATATGTATCATACGTTCGAAGACCTTTTGTAATGATTAGTCGATGTAATGAAGTTCGCGCCAATAATTCTTGTCGGGAGCTTTTGGTACTGGAGCCTGTGCTGAGGAAGCTCAGTATCGGTACAAAAGTACACATATCAAGTAAATGTACTCACAATCCTTAAGTAAAGACCTCCTCTGTCTCCTCCTACAACAGGAGGAGGACTCGTTGATAAGAATTAGAATCAACTCGGGAATTCCCCTCCTTATCCAAGGAAGGGCGAACTACTCAGAACCAAAGAATCTGTTTCGTAGCCGGGGAGGTCCGTTTCCAACGCATAGCATCGAGACCAGATAAAAAGGCTTAACTTAGCTCAAGGCTACCTACTTTTGTCTTGATATCCCGTTCGAACGGGACAAAAAATCAAGCCGAAGTATTTAAGACGGGTTCACTGATCCTGCGCTGAATAATCCTAAAGGTCTTCGTTCATTCTGAGATAATTAGTACACTCTTCACCTGAAAGGATTATTCCTGCTTTGCAGACGCATCCGGATCACGCTCTCTTGTCCGTCTTAAATACTAAGGGCGAATTTTTCTAGAACGACCGCTACTAAACTGTCAACGAATTACCTGACATCTACAAGGTTGAAACGTTATCCCTCGAAAATAGATACAAGCAATTTAGATCTATTTCTTTCTCCTATAATAAGCGCCAGGTTCAAAAGCTGTTTCTCCGGTTTCCAGAACCATTTCCACATAGGGAGCACAAATTCGGCAACCATTGCTACAATAATTATCGATTTGAAGATCTTCTAGATCTGTATAACCTTTCTCTTTAGCGTATTCTTTGATCTCTTCAAAACTGTGCTCATGACAAATACATCGATTTACTAAGAAATCACTCATACTTGTTTAAAATGCTTTCCAAGCTTTAAGCCTTGTCCTTGGTAATTACTGTCGATTTCTTCGCCGTAAATAAACTCGGGAAGTTCAGTGTTCGGCTCAAACTGCATACTGAATAATGTCTGACCATCTTCGATCATAAACGGTACATCGTGAGAGCGAACTTCCAAAACGGCTCTGGCTCCTTTGTCGTCCACGGAACCGCCAAATCCGGAATCAAAAAAACCGGCGTAATGCGTTCTGAGTTCTCCTGAACCTGTATCGTAAGCCATCATTTCACACGCTAATTTCGCAGGGACACGAATACGTTCTTTGGATGCGAAAATATAAAATGCTTCCGGCTCCAAAATAAAAGTTGACTCGGAAGTAGCATAGATCGGCTCCCAGAATTCATCTACATCATAGTGACCGATATTTTCCAGATCGATGAAATTATTGTGCTTCTTGGCTTTATAGCCTATGATCTCCCCTTTCTTTCCTTTTAATTGCACACTCATGAACAATCCTTTGTTCACTTTGATCTGCTGCATACTTACCGGCTTGATGTTTTCATCAAACAGTAATGGATCAGAAGCATGAATTCTCAACAAGTCCTGATCAGGTACGATCTCAAAACCATGGCGAACTCTTAACTGATTTAAACGCTGACCTGTTCTCACTTTTATGGAAAATGATTTCGGAACTACTTCCAGATATAATTGTCCCTGATAGCCCGGAGCAATTTCTTCAAATCTGTGCGAATAGTCAGTGATCACTCTGGTAAATACATCCAGTCTTCCGGTAGAACTTTTCGGATTCGCTTTAGCGGATAAATTTTCCGGTGAAAACAATTTTACTTCTTCTGAATTATCAGAAACTCCATTTTGAGTGGAGTAATGAGATTTAGGAAGATTCAATCGTTCCAGTAACGGAATGATGTACACGCAATTTTCTTCCAGCACCGCTCCGTCTTTGATGGAAAATGAATATTGCTCCAGTTTCTCGATCTTCTGTTCTACCGTTTCGTTCTCGGGAAGAAAACTGCATCTAACCCGATATGCTACTTCGCCCAGACGAAGATCTAAAGAGTTTGGCTGAAACTGATTGTCGTTGATCGGGTAATCCGGATGTGAATCAAGAATTTCGAGATCACGAAGGATCTTTAACTTTTGAACCGGTAGAATTCCTTTGGTATGTAAGTGTACTTCTTTAGAGCTGTTTGACATCGCCTGTGCTGTTACAATTTCCTGTAAGATAATAAGGCTGATACTTTAGGCAAACTGGAATTATATGTTTAAATCTTCGATTGGGATTTTCACTAATTAACAAAAATTGTTTAAACTGATCCGAATAAAACTTAAACATGAAATGAAATAGGGATAAAGGGAATGGAATTCACTTTACTCTGTTGTTGTGCGTCATATTACAAACGACTGTAACAAAGAAAAACGGGATAGCTGAAAACCGATTAGAGTAAGCATTAAAAACTAAAAATGACCAATTATGAAATCAACTTTTAAAGTTCTAATTACTCTGATTTGCCTTACGGTATTTTCAACTACTTCAGTTCTCGGACAAATAAATGAAGAACAAAAACTTTTATACAAAACAGGAAATCCAGCGGATTGGCCTAAAGAACAAGATGCTGTAGTTTCTGCACCGAAAAATCATAAAATTTTGTTGGAAAATGACAAAGTAAGAGTTCTGGAAGTAACAATTGCGCCAAATGAATTAGAAGCTGTTCATCATCATCAATGGCCGAGTGTACTTTATATTATGGAAGCTGGAGATTTTATTGACCGTGATGGAGAAGGAAATGTAATTATGGATTCTCGCAAAATACCAGAACCACTTACTTTCCCTTTGACAATGTATAAAAAACCAGAAGCACCTCATTCTGTAGAAAATTTGAGTGACACTATAACAATTCGACTGATTAGAGTGGAAATGAAAGAATAAAATACGAACGTACAACAATGGCTATAAGTAATTGCTTGTTCTCGCCTACTAACCCAACCAGGAGAAAAAGCCGATGAAAGACATTTCAGGAATGGATGAAAACGGAAATCCTAAGAATGGCCCTTTTCAGACTTACTTTAAGAACGGGAGTATTTCTTGTAAGGGTGAATTCGACAATGGTAAAAAATCCGGACAGTGGACATATTTTCTGAATAATGGACAGATGCAATCCACTGGCAGCTATAAAAACGGAAAGGTCGTTGGTCAATGGAAATGGTTCTTCAAAAATGGTGAACCGCGGGCGACAGGCGGCTTCGATGATGAAGAACAGAAACACGGTGAATGGAAACGTTACCATGCTAACGGACAACTCTGGGACGAAGGTCGCTTTGAGCACGGTAAAAAGAAGGGTACTTGGAAAGTTTACAATGAAGCGGGCGAACTTATAAAGAAGCAAACTTTCAAGTAGTAGTAATTCATAAACGAATCAACTCCAAATACACTAAAAATTTCACTCAATTAAAGTAGCCTAACTATGGAGTCAAAACACTATATACCAAATGGTCAGGGAGAAAATTACGATTATTCTCAAGATCACTGTTTTATCAAAGTTTCATCCAAAGACACTAATAGTGAATTGTGCCTTATTGAAGACACTCTTAAACCCGGATTCCATTTAAAAAGACACCACCACAAGATCATGACAGAAGTGTTTTACATGCTTGAAGGTGAAATGGAATTGATTTTCGATGATGAAACAATTCTGCTAAAACCCGGCGATACCATCACCGTTGATCCTAATGTGTGGCATGAAGCTAAATGCAGTGAAGGCGGAAAAATGCTCACCATATTCAAAAATGGTCAGTTTGATGTTTTCCTCGAACAACTTTCTACAATGACTCAGGATGATTTTTCTAACGAGGAATTAATGAAATCGTTTTCAGCAAAATTCGACATTTACGAAGAGTAAAATTGGATCAAACATATTTATACAGGATCAGCAATTTTATTAGACCAAACCAAAAAGTATACACAATACGAAAATGTGTATAAGGCTTTAAAGTAGTTGTATGTCGATCTTAGTCTTGTTCTTTTAAAACAAACAAAACAAAGATGAAAACAAATCAATTTGGCAAACAAGGCTGGACTCCCGATAGAATCGGATCTCTTAAAGGTAAAACATTCGTTATAACGGGTACTACAAGCGGGACGGGATTTGAAGCTGCAAGGATACTTCTGTCCAAGGGAGCAAAAGTGGTGATGTTGAACCGCAATCCCAAAAAATCAGAAAATGTTATTGCCACTTTTAAAAAAGAGCTGGGCAACCAAATTGATGTCTCATTTATCCAAATGGATCTGGAAAAACAGGAATCTGTACGAAAAGCTGCTCAAGAAGTACTTGAAAAAGTTACCCGTATCGATGCATTGATATGTAACGCTGCCATTGCTCAGGTTCCCAATCAGAAACTTACCGTTGATGGATTTGAAAGTCAGCTTGGTGTGAACCACTACGGTCATTTTACGCTACAAGTTCTGCTCTTTCCACTGGTTGAAGAATCTAAAGGACGTATCGTAACTGTAGGCAGTATGGGCTATAATATGGGACTGAAAACCATCAAATTTGACGATATGAACTGGAATAAAGATTACACCCCAAACGATGCCTATAGCCAGAGTAAATTAGCTCAGATCATGTCGGTTTATGAATTACAGGATAAATTGGAAAGCGCAGGCAAAACTGAAGTTAAAGTATATGCTTGCCATCCGGGTTCATCCAGAACCTCACTGATCGATACCAGTGGTAGTTTTATGATGCGCATGATCTTTAACTTGATGAAATTTTCACCATTGACACAATCAGCTGAAAAAGGTGCATACCCAATGTTAATGTGTGCTACTGAAAAAGACCTGGATCAAAAAGAATTCTATGGTCCTACAGGATTTAACAATTTTAAAGGACCTGTTGGAGCACATAAACTGGAAGCACACGCAAAAGACAAAGTTGTTGCGGAAAAGTTGTGGGAAGTGTCAGAAAAAGCAACGAATTTAGAATGGAACTTTTAAATTAGCGATATGCAACACTTTAAAACATTATCGGCTTACTTAGATTATCTGGAACTTCCAGGGCCGGAGCATCCTATGTTGAGTGTATTTTCTGCTATTGGAGATGGTTTTCTGCCATGCCCGAAAGAGAGTTCACCTCCTATTACTAATGATTGCTATTCCATTAGCCTGAAGAAGATCGTAAAAGGAGATTTAAATTATGGTCGCACAAAATACGATTTCACCAATGGCGCTTTGATTTTCATCGCTCCAAGGCAAGTACTGCAATGGGATGAGAGTGTAGTTTACGATCAAAAAGGATTTTCGATCAACTTCCACGAAGATTTTTTGAAAGGTACAGAGTTGGCGCATCAGATCAAGAAATATGGCTTCTTTTCGTATTCAGCAAATGAGGCTCTGCATCTTTCGCCCAAAGAAGAAAAACAGATCGAATCAATTGTTGAGAATATTGATATAGAATATCAGAACAATCAGGATGAATTCAGCAAAGATATCATCATTTCGCAACTAAGCACGCTGTTGAAATACGCCAATCGTTTTTACGAACGGCAGTTTTTAAACCGAAAGGAGTTGTCGAACGATCTTTTAGAGCAGTTTAATCAGCATTTAACTGCATATTTTGATTCAGGACTATTGGAAGAGAATGGAATTCCCGGTATTGAACAGATCGCAGAACAGCTGTCGGTTTCACAGCGTTACTTAAGCGATACTCTCAAAAAGGAAACAGGAAAAACTTCAACCGAACATCTGCAATTGTATTTGATCGATGAGGCTAAGAATATCTTGTTGAACCCAAATAAAACCATCTCTGAAGTGGCTTATGAATTAGGCTTTGAATATCCGCCTTATTTTTCGCGGTTATTTAAAAAGAAAGAAGGCATCAGCCCGTCTGCATACAGAGAAAAATACACTTTAAATTAAGATCATGGATATACTAAGAACTGCAACAGACTGGGCAAAAGCCGAAGTTTTTTCAACGTCATTTTTCATTGTTTTCGGAGTAGTATTTGTATTGGCAAGCATAGGATTTTGGCAACTCGCTAAAACTGATATGGCAAAAGCATACATCATTCCCACATTGGTTGCCGGATCATTACTATTGATCATTGGTCTTGGTTTATTTTTCACCAATAAATCAAGAATCACACAATTTGAAACGGCTTATAATAATGATGCTACAGCTTTTGTAGAATCCGAGATCGCACGTGTAGAAAGTACGTTAAAGGAATATCAAACTATCGTTTTTAAAGCAATCCCATTTATTATTGTGGTCGCTGCATTGCTGATCGTTTTTATAGACAAACCGGTTTGGCGAGCAAGCGCCATCACAACCATTGCCATGTTGGTGGTTATTCTTTTGATTGACGGCACAGCCAAAGCCAGGATAGATGCTTATAGTGAACAATTAGAATTGGTAGATAAGAATGGAATTAATGATTTAAACTAGCAATACAGAAACCAATATTATTCTCTCTTTTCTCTGAAGTTTCTGTCCGGTTCAATAGCCTTAAATCTCTTCATAAATTATTTTCGATACCAGATGAGCTTTGAAGTTAACTCGGTTTTCTTCATTTTAATCCGATTTAATTTAAAAATGGTATGCTAAAATTCTTCCGAAAAATCCGTCAGAAATTATTGTCTGAAAGTAAGTTCAGTAAATATTTGATCTATGCGGTTGGTGAGATTCTCCTAGTCGTGATTGGGATATTGATCGCTCTTCAGATCAATAATTGGAATGAGAATAAGAAAGAAAGAATCCTTGAAAACAATCTGATTAATAAAATTTCAATAAATATTGATGATGACATTAACGAGTATCAAAAAATTCTTTTGGCTGAAGATAATCGAAGGGCTAAAATTGACAGCTTTTTAATAATCGTAAGAAATCCTCTTGAATTTAAAACGAGTGATCTTGACAAACTCTACAAATCTCTATGGTTTTTTGAGAGGTTTACACCAAACAAAAGTGCTTTAACAAATCTGATTTCATCCGGAAAAATAAATATCATCCAAAATGAGAACTTATTAGAAAATATACTTGACTACTATAAAACGATAGATGAACAAAAAGCCAGTGTTGATGAGGCGCTCGCATCCTACTCTCGAAATCAAATTGGTCCTTACCTTATGCGGTTTGACTTTATGGATTCTGAAGTTGTAAAAAAATATAGAAAACGGAAATCACTTATAGAATATAATCAAGACCCTGCAATAGAAAATCTTGTTATGGCCAGAATTCAATTAATGGATACTCAGAAAAACTATTATGAAAGACAAATAAACAACGCCGTGAAGCTATTGGAGCAAATTGAAATGGATTTGAATAACTAACCCATGCTAAAATTCTTCAGAAAAATTAGACAGAGATTATTGTCGGAAAGTAAGTTGTCGAAGTATCTAATCTATGCCTTTGGTGAGATTCTCTTAGTCGTGATTGGAATTTTGATTGCCTTACAGATCAATAATTGGAATAATGAAGTTGAAAAGAGAAACGAAGAAAAGCAGATCATTCAAAACCTGCATGTAGAGTTCACCAAGAACCGGGAAGTACTCAATATATATATTGCTCATCATGAAAAAATTTATGAGTCCACCCGAAAAATTATGTCACTAATTGGAGAACCTGCTGAGGTGTTAGGACAACACAACTTGGATAGCCTAATAGCCAATAGTTTGGATTATACCGAATATACTCCAAGCCAATCTGTTATCTCAGATTTAAATTCATCGGGCAGATTGAATCTCATTCGTTCAGATTCACTTCGACTTTATATTTACGAGTGGTCGGTATTGATGGAAGGCAGCCGTGAAGGATATGAAACTTTAGATGAGATCAATCAAACATTGTACCTGCCCTATTTAACAAAAAATGCCTCTATGAAGAATATCGATCACTACAGTTTTTTGGCATGGGAAAAGAAATCTAAATTATATAATAGCCATCACAAATTGTTTCATGATTTAGAATTTGAGAACGTGGTAGATAATCAAGCCTGGGATTTAAAGAACTATCTTAATTCTTTGGAGAGTCTCGTACCGATTATACATCGCATAATCAAAGAAACTGAAACTTTATCAAATAATTGATGCTAAAATTCTTTAGAAAAATCCGTCAGAAATTGTTGTCTGAAAGTAAGTTCAGTAAATATCTCATATATGCGGTTGGTGAGATTGTATTGGTTGTAATAGGAATTTTGATTGCTTTACAGATCAATAATTGGAATGAAGCAAAAAAAGAGCAAGCTATATTAAATGCATCTCTGACCTCAGTAAGAATAAACCTTCAAGAGGATATACGAAACCTAAATACGCAAATAAACTATAATGAGTCTGTGCTAGAGGCTGTTGACTTTTCTTTTCGTATTATTTCATTATCTAAATATGAAAACATGCCTCTGTCGGCTTTTGCCGATAGCATTTTTGATGTAGCTACAGAAAGAACATTTTTACCAACTACTACAGCTTTTAATTCAATGGAATCCGGGTCTCATTTTCAGTGGATTGAGAATCAAGATTTAACCCAAGAAATTTATAATTATTATGCATTGGTTGGCAATATTTCAAACATTATCAGTCACAACAATCAATTTGTCAAAAATCATATGGAAGTCTTTACGTATAACAATATGGAGTTTGGTTCTCTCTTACAGAACTCAAATCCCTACCCGAAAAAACGGAATCCAATACTTGATAATACCAGTATATTAAAAGAGAGTACCGTTTTTGAAAATTCACTTATCGGGAGAAGATTCCGAGCCGGTAGTGAAATTGAGTTGTCAAAAGATGCAATTTTAACGGCAGAGCAACTCATTAAAACAATCGATAAATATTTGAACGCTAATAATTAAGTTAGAAAATTAAAGGTTCGATATTCTGCATTCCATGCTAAAATTCTTCCGAAAAATTCGCCAAAAACTCCTTTCTGAAAACCAATACAGTAAGTTTTATTTTTACCAATATTTAGTCCCTACGGGACATTTAAATTCTAACCGGAACAACTGATAGATTTATCCAGAACTGTTTTCTTTGCCAAATAACTGCTTTTTAGTATGTTGTGTGATCAAACAGGAGCTGCTATGAAACACATGGATATAATCGGTCCCGGTCTTTTTGTGATTGGCTTGTCTCTGTTCACCTATTTCTTTGTAGGAAAAATAGGCCCCATTGTGATTGGTGGTGCAAGCGCCGGTGGTTTTCTCTTGTATCTGAAAACCGGATACAAATATCGTTTTGATACTTCAAAAGTGATTGTTGCTTACCTAATAACAGTCATCTTTTTTATCATACATGTTTATGAGGAATATATTTTCGGATTTGAAGAAATTGCCTCACAACTAAGCGGACAGGATGTCACGCAGCAGAGCTTACTCACATTCGCTGCTTTTTTTGCGCCGATAATGTGGATATCAGGAGCGATATTTATTATTAAAGAATGGGCTTTAGGCTATTATTTCCTGGCTTTTTTCTTTGTTGCAATGACTATCGCCGAACTTACTCATTTTATATTCCCGTTCATTTTGTATGGGGAATGGAGATATACAGCAGGCGTAGTTACTGCTGCATTACCATTAATACCTGCCTGGTATGGACTCATGATAACTCTCAAAGAAACAAAACGGTTAAGAGATGAGGAATAGCAAAAAACTATTTTGTTCACTGATGACTATGTTTCTGACAAGATCAGTATTTGCTCATACCGGATTTGATTCAGATGCAGGAATACTATCCAACATTATTGCAGTTGGTCTTGTTCTTCTTTCTATAGTTATTTATTTCCTGATGAGTAATAGAAAAAGTAAGAAAGAGATTAATACACAAAAATAGAAAATCAATTTAATGACAAAGATCACTGTTAAGCCTGATTGTGGAAATGCACCAAAAAAGGAGTTGCTGAAACAACTGAATATTGCTTTTGCAAAAGCTAATAGTGACTTCCTTACAGATATTGTTTCAGATGATATTGAGTGGGATATCATGGGTGACCAAAAGATTTCTGGAAAAGAACAATTCAGCAGAAAATTAGAAACTCTAAAGTCAGAAAAAGTTTCGGAATTAATACTTGACCGGATCTTAACTCATGGTAAGGAAGGAGCTGCAAATGGGATTATTAAAATGCAGAATGGAAAGGAATACGCCTTTTCGGATTTCTATGAATTTACAAGTGCAAAAGGCGCTAAAGTAAGATCGATCACTTCTTATATAGTCAGAATATAAACTTTTGTCGAAGCCTATTATCGCAGAACGGTTTATTCGCCTATGTATCCAAATAATAAAGCTGCTACTCAAAATCCCTCAAGCAATTTTCCCTTCCATTAGCTATACTCGTTTAAAAGACTTTAAGCGATGTATTTCATTTTTGATATAGAAACTATTCCCGATTTCAGTTTTATAAGAACTGTCCTGAATGATCAGGATTCAGATCAGGAAACACTTCTGGAAATAGCTTCTGAAGAACTGGCCAGAAATAAATCGGGTTTCCTCCCTCCTATGTATCATCGAATGGTTTCATGGGTAGGTTTGTGGATCGAAAATACCGGTCAGCCCAAACAGAAAGTTTCATGGAACGGCGAAGATGAAAAAGAAGGTCTGCAGCAGATCTTTGATGCCATCGGCACATTCAAAGATTTCGGGCTCATCCATCACAACGGAAAAGGTTTTGATATCCCGGTTCTGATTTACAGAGCAATGAAACACGGCTTACAGATGCCTGTTCGTCTCAATGATTACGATATCCGCTATCGGTACAGCAAGCATAACATAGATCTGGTGGATGAATTCAGTAATTATGGAGCAAGTTCCTGGCCAAAACTAAAACATCTTGGTCAATTGATCGGCATTCCTTTTAAACAAACCGGAGAAGGAAATCAGGTGCTGGCGATGTTTGAACGAGGTGAATTGGATCTGATCGAGCATTATTGTTATGAAGATGTGATGGCGACCTATATCGTTTGGTTATATCACCAATATTCAACGGGACATATTCCACAGGATCAATTTAATAATTTAAAAGAACGAGCTTTAAGTAAACTCGAGGAAATCCAGAATAGCTAAAACTTATAATTTTATGGCAACCCGTAAATCCATTTCCATAATAATTATACTGGTTTTAATTAACTGTTCTTCTTCAATTAAAATCACTTCTAAAAATACTCAACCCTCTGTTGGGGATATAGAAAGCATATTTATAGCTCATAACCTTACTAAAAAATCTATTGCAGAGTTTCTTCATAAATCTTTTAGAAAAAATGACAAGAACTCGATCATCAGTGATATCAATACTAGTAATATCGATTCTCTTCACAATGAAGCCTTGAGTAAAAAAATTCGCTATTTGATAATAATTGAAGACGGAGGTATAAAAAAAGCGAAAGAATATAAAACAAGCACTAATACTTGGAAAGATTGCCAATTAGTTTCAGTATCAGGAGCTGTAGAATGTGATATAGAATTGGATATTGTCAATATCAGGCTCTATAAAGTTTCCGATCCTTTGATTTATTGGGATGCAAAAATATATATCCGAGAACAAAAAGGTAAAGAAATTGCTAAAACCCTAGTTTCCCAAATGATAGAAGATGGAATACTTAACGAAAAATTTAAGGCCTATTAAATTGAGAGTACTGATTTCTCATATTGTCATTCTGTCTATACTTAGCGTATTAAGTTTATTAAACGCTCAGCCCTCTCTTCAATTTGTATCACAAGATGAAAAAGAGCTGATTACAAAGTGGGAAAACTCAAAAGCTGAATCTTCTACTTCTTTTATGCAGTTTTCTTACTCTGTGAATAACCAAGCTTTAATAGAAGTTTTTTACTCCTATCATAAAAACGCGCTTTCCAATATAATTCAGAATCGTGATTCTAACGAGAAAAGAGCTGAGATCATCTTTAAATATTTACATGAAGAAGTTTTTTTACGCTACGAACTTAACGCACTTACAACAGACTTAGTTACCGGTAAGATCTATAACTGCGTAACAGCAACTTCTTTTTTTGTGAGTATGGCTGAAGAATTTAATATCCCATTCCGGATTTACGAAACACCGGCACATGTTTACGCTTCTGTTATTGCGGATAATGAAGAACTAATCATTGAATTAACAGCACCAAAAGACGGATTCGACTTCAATTCTAATACAGAAACACTCATTCAGATTCTTGTTGATAGCAAGTTGATTTCACGTGATGAATTGGCAGAAAAAGGGTCTGAACAGCTTTATCAGGAATATATTGCTAAGACAAAACCTATATCAAAAAAACAATTGCTTGGTGTTCAATATCATAATGATGCGTTAATAAAAGCACTTAAAAATGAATACTATGATGCTTATAACCAGATGAACAAAGCTGTTAAACTGTATCAAAATCAAACATTTTCAGAAGCCTTCAAATATATTGTAACCATTTCCCAGCTCAATTTTACACTGGATGCTTCAAAAAAATACTCTTTAATATCCAGTCTCACCCTTTCTACAAAAAACGACTCTATTCTAACCTACACATTAGTAAATCATTTGGGAGAATTAATTGAAGATCTTTTAAAATTCGAGGAGAATTTTGAACTGGTAGATGAACTGTTAACCAGAGTTGAAAACAATGTTTTGCGGGACACATTCATAGACGAAAAATTAAATGAATACTATATATATATGTATACGGTATTTGCTCAAAACGCATCCCTGAAAGGTGAAACCTTGGAAGCAAAAAAAAATATTGAGAAAGCATTAGAATTGTCTCCGGAAAACAGCAGACTCAATACTTACTACGTTTCAGTAACTAGCAATTATGCCACAAAGCTTTCCCAAACAGGACTTTTTGAATTTGCCCGTGCCACTATTGATGAACTAGTTGAAAAGTATCCCGAAGGATATCCGGTGATAAACGAAGCGCGGGTACAGGTTATCTTAGATGCATTGGTTTCGATTCCCATGACTATAGAAAACGAAAATAAGATTCTTCCTGAGTTAAAACTGGCTTATTCCATACAGCCCGAAAATATCTATTTGAGATCATTTTCAGCTACAGTTTTTCATGAATTTGCCATGCAGCAAGTTCGACGAAGTAACTACCAAAAAGCAAAAGAGCTTATTCTGGATGGCTTAAAGTATAATTCTTCTGATCCCACCCTTCTATCTGATCTGGAATTGATTAATGAAATCTTCAAATAAGAATTCTAAGATGTCAATTTAGCTGAAACTTAAGAAGTAAGAGAGCAGACCGATAAGTTTATTAGAAAATTATAATATTAATTTTCTTTAAGGTTTAATTATGCTGAAAAACCACTCTTATTTCATATTGCTTCTGGCTCTTTTGGGATGTCAAAATATAACAGGCCCAAACACTGATAATAGTCATCAGCAGACCGAAAAATACGGTACAGATTTCTCTTCAGAAGTCTCTTATCCCGAAAGAGAATCTATAGCAGGCTACTCTTCTTTAACTCATTTTTCTTTGGCCAAAAGCCAGAAAGCATTAATCACGAAAGGTGATTTCACTAACCTTGTATTTGCCGTTAATAAGCAGAGAAACCCCGTTTTTGCATCATTTTTAAACAATGAAAAATTTTATGTATTCGGGTATAAAGAGACTGCTATAACCCTCGTTTCAGCTGTAATTCTACCCTTCATTAATTATGATGGTTCAAATAAGATATCGGGACTGGAAAAATATTCGGAATTTAATTCGTTGGTTAAACGACTGGAATATTTGTCCAAAAAGAACAAAACTTTTATACATGACGAACTTACCCTTTCTTTGCTAAGCAAAATAGCCGCCCACTTAACCAAAGATTTTTTAGTTGCAAAAGATACTCAGTCATTAAGCTTTGAGCATGAAACAACTAATTCAAACGTGTTTACTTTGAACAGTAATACGAAACTTCCATTTAGTATCAACTTTCAAAGTTCAATCACCAAATCCATTTCAAATTCGTTGTATACAGGCCTTCCTTTGAATATTGAAAACCAGAGCACTAAGGAAACCAATCCTGCTTTTAAGACTCGAAATGGCGCCTATAATCTTTCAATTGATTCCGATTCGGTTGCTTTAAAAAAGAGGTTTCAAAAACTCTCCCGTGATCTCATCTTAAAATCATATACAATATTCGGTCTGGACACAAAGAATTACGAAAATAATAACATCACTGAAATTTCTATTCTCAATACAAATCTTCCTCAAAATCCCACAAAGCCCGAAGCTTTAAATCATGTACGAAGTCACTTTAAAAAAGAGATGAAGCTTTTTACTAAGCACTTGCTTGAACAATTATCTGGTAGTGATCTAAACAGCGATAATTTTAACAGCTTTGTTTATTTCGTTCAAACATTGATCATTTCTCTGGATGACGAGTCACCCTTGTATAATGATGACTCTTTCTATGATGAACTTGATACCTTTAGCAACTACACTGAATCTAAAACTATTTGTATTGAAAACTCAGATATAGTTCCATGTTTTCTAAGTGTTAAAAAGGCAACGTATAGCATTGGGAATTCCGGATGCAGAGCAGGAGAGTTCAGAATCACATTTGGTACAGGTTTTTACGCCCCGTTTGGGCTAGGCAAAGGTTCCAAAATTAAGATTGATTGGGAATTCAGCCCTTCCGGGAAAACAGGTTTTTGGTTAATGCCAATCAAGAATGGAAAGAAAAAAGTAAACGGGAGAACGAAAACCGTTGGGTGTTTCAATTTTGGATCAAAAAACGAACTTACTTTATTCATCTCCTTAAGTGATCATGAAGGCCGTATAAGTAACACATCTCATATTATTATTGAAAGACCTAAAACGAAATCTTCCGGCACACCCACGGGATCAAATGATGCTTATTTTGAAAGTTTACCTGTTATTGAATAAACCCCTTCTGATTACCTGCTCTCTACTCTCAAATTTCTACGAAACCATTCTTAATTTTCAAAAAAAGCATGCCCCTTTTTTGCTATCTCATTGGCTTGAATCGAAAATTATTGTTTCAAATGCCTTGATGATTAATTAGAAAAGCGCTTTCATGAATAAACCTAATTTTATTTGTATAAATTTATATTTTGCGTAATGATTTTAGGTTTATGATTAATTATAATTCAGTAATTAAAATTTATAACTGAATTGTTTAGCATATATGAAGCGCCTTTACGCAACAACAATCCTTATTTTCCTTTCTTCCAATTCCTTATTTGCTCAGGATGAGTTAGCAACTATCAATGCCGGTGATACAGCTTGGGTACTGATGGCTACAGCTTTAGTCATGCTTATGACTCCAGCCGGATTGGCATTATTTTATGGCGGACTCACTCAAAACAAACATGTTCTCAATACAATAGGCATGAGCTATATGGCTTTTTGTACCGGAACACTTGTTTGGGTAATCATAGGTTACTCTTTGGCTTTTTCTGAAGGAAATGCATTTATAGGAGGTTTTGATAATTTCCTGCTTCAAGGAATAACCGTTACAGATATAAGTGGATCTATCCCAACCTTACTTTTTGTAGTATTTCAGGGCACTTTTGCGGCCATAGCTGTTGCAATCGTAAGTGGATCAATTATTGAAAGAGTTCGTTTTTCAACTTGGGGCATATTTTCAATTCTTTGGGTTATCATTGTTTATGCCCCTGTTGCGCACTGGGTTTGGGGCGGAGGATTTTTGAGTGAATCAGGAGAAATGGACTTTGCCGGTGGAACAGTAATACATGTAAATGCAGGGGTTGCGGGTTTAGTATTATCATATCTGGTTGGTAAAAGGAAAGAACACAGCCTTGAAGAAGTTCGAAAACCTTCGTCGATCAAGTTTATGATTCTGGGATCGGCACTGCTTTGGTTTGGATGGTTTGGTTTTAATGGTGGAAGCCAATTAGCAGCTGATGGTATTGCTGCTAATGCCCTCTTGGTAACAAATATTGCTGCTTGTGCAGGCGCGTTGGCCTGGTTAACTATAGAATGGTTTATTGTTAAGAAGCCCACCTTGATTGGAATGGCTTCCGGTGCAATATCCGGGTTGGTTGGCATTACACCTGCTTCTGGTTATGTAGATGTAACCGGTGCACTGGCTATTGGTTTATTATCCGGTATAGTAGGTTATTGGGGTGTGGTTCATCTTAAATCAATGATGAATCATGATGATACCTTAGATGCATTTGGTATTCACGGTTTGGTTGGAATTTTTGGTGCTTTGGCTACAGGAATATTTGCTAATCCCGAAATTAATAACGGCGCCGGATTATTATATGGAAATCCCGGTCAATTATTAGTTCAAGCTAAGGCTGTTCTTATCACAATCGCCTATTCCGGTGTAGCAACATATGTAACCTGGAAATTAAGTTCAGTGCTCACTAGTGGTGGAAGAATTGAAGAAAAACTTGAGTTGGAAGGCATGGATATTGGTTATCATGGCGAACACCATATCATAATCGGAGATAGCCAAGTAGTTTCACAATCTGATTCAACAGCATTTAATTGAGCCAGGATTCTCTAAACCACTCTGTCTTCGTCACTGTAATCAGGGATTTCTCCTTTATAACCAAATATTCGTTTGATCCATTTTACTGTTCCGGCGCTTTGGTTTCTAATGTACCACTGATCGGCAGCACGCCTGGCTCCCAATCCCCAGCTTGGATACGGATGAATAGTATCGGCTATATTTCTGAGTGAGACTCCATTTTTCATAGCAACAGCGTACTCTGAAATAAATTCACCTGCATGAGCGCCAACTACGGAAGCTCCCAATATTTTTCCTGAAAATTTCTTACCAAAAATCTTAATCATTCCCACACTTTCACCTTCTGTTACGGCTCTGTCTATCTTTGAATATGGAAAACGATAAATTTCAAATTTCTCTCCTCTTTCATTGAGTTCCTTTTCAGTAGCACCGACATGTGCAACTTCAGGTGATGTAAAAGTAGCCCAGGTTATATGTTTCAAGTCCATTTTCATCGGAATTTTAAGCATTGCTCTGGAAGTAGCTACTTTAGCCATGTGTTCACTCATGTGTGTAAACTGATATTTTCCAGCTATGTCACCAATGGCATAAATATTTTTCTTATTTGTTCTGCATGAGTTATTTATAGTAATTCCTTTCTTAGTGTACTCAATACCGGCCTCCTCCAGACCTAATCCAGCCAGATTTGGTTTACGCCCCGTAGCCATCAACAATTTGTCTCCGGTAAGGGTTTTCTCTTTCCCGTCAATTTCAATATGTACAGAAACTCTTCCGTCGTTTTGGGATACTGACTTTACAGAAGCACCTAATTCGTAGCTTACTCCTTGTCTTTTCAATTCTTCAAACAGGATATCCGTTAGTTCCGGATCATCATTCATCATAATTTTATCAGCCATATCTATAACAGTGACCTTGCTGCCCAGATTAGTGAATGCCTGGCTCATTTCTGTTCCAATAGGTCCACCACCAATAATGAGTAATTCTTCGGGCAAATCTTCCACCTCAAACAAACTGTCATTGGTTAAATATTCAACAGATTCAATTCCATCAATTGGCGGCACAAAAGCACTTCCTCCGGCAGCAATGAAGAAGAATCGGGAAGTCACTTTTCTTTTTTCTCCATTGGGTAATTTAATTTCTATTGTATGAGCATTTAAAAAGCTTGCTTCTCCTTCAACTACCTCAATCCCCATCTCTTCAAAAATTTCCGGACGATCTGCATCTTCATAAACCTCTTTCCTAACTTCATCCACATGTGTAATAACTTTTTTGAAATCAATCTCCGGTTCTGCATCTATCAGTCCATATTTGCCCGCATCCCGAACTTGCTGAGCTACTTTACCGGCCTTTAAAAGAACTTTACTGGGAACACAGCCTGTCCAGGTACAATCTCCTCCTAAACGGTGTCGCTCTATCATCATAGTTTTAGCTCCGAAATTTGCACAAATACCTGAAGCGGTCAATCCTGCAGCTCCGCCACCTATTACAACACTGTCAAATTCAAAATTTCCTATAGACTCACCATCGGTATCATCAACCCTTTTTCTAATTTTCTGAATTGTAGAATAAGCACCACCTGCTACCAAAAGTACTACTACTCCATACACCCACCATGGAACATTCTTTCCGGCAATTATCAGATATAAATACGCCGATATAAAAAAGAATGTGGTGCTTAGTGCCGGAACTACAATAGATTTACCCTTCCGATAGTTCTTTACTAACCATCCTAAGGAAACTGTAAAAAAAGGAATCGCTCCAACATATATGGAACCAAAAATCAAAGGATTAACTCCGTACTGTTCACCAAGACCAAGAAACCAATCCTTAGTCATTTCAAGAAACTCTGTCATATAAAACCGTGTTAGTTATGTATCAAGTTGTAATAATGTACAATAAAGATACCATTCACATAGAATTATACTTCACGAAACTGTAAATTATAACTCAGCATTGAACATTTGCTTTATGATTAACAAACGATCTTTTTATTTCATACCTGTCGCATTTTTTGCTGTGTTGGGTTTGTTTACCTCTTTGGTACATTACCATAGTGAGGGATTGGAATGCTTAGATCACGCTGAAGAAGCACATATTATTGAATACGAGGTAAACTGCCCCGTTTCCACACTTGTTTCAGATGCTTTTTTTATCGAAAAAGTAGGATTTGATGCTTTCATATCCTTCGATGTAACGATTTACTACAACAACGAACAAACTTTAAAAAGCTTTTCGTCTACAAAATTAGGTCGCTCTCCTCCTTTTATAGCTTAACCAGGAACTGTTGGTCCGCAGATATCGGATCTTTTTTTAAATATTATCAAAACAATTTTTTAAGCTATGAAAAACTCACTTATTCATGCAGCTAAGTCTGCACTATTTCTATTATTAGTAACCGGATTATTTGCTGCTTGCAGTAATTCAACAAGCTCAGAAGAGGAAGAAGAACAAGAACCGATTGCAATTAGAGTTAAGCAAAATGGCCAAACTGTAGTTGAACGTAATAATGAAACAAACACTACTACCGGAACATTAACGGTAAATCAAGGAACAACTACTTCTTTTACTGTTCTTTTTGTTGATGAAAATGGAGTTGAATTTACTCCTGAACCGGACGAACATTCTATCGATGTTTCATCAACCTCACCCATTATCATTTTTTCGAATGTCAATTCCGAATCTGCACCTTTTGGATTCGATGTACAAGCTCAGGATACTGGTGCAGCTACTTTCCAAATAGTTATGAATCATGTTGGTAGTCCAGAGTTCACTGCTTCAGGGTTACCTCTTGAAGTAACTTCTTCAAATTAAATGAATAAGTTTTCTATTTTAATAACTCTATTCCTGATGATGGCTTCTATTCCATCATTAGGGCAGAGTTCAACTTTTTCTATTTCAGGAACCATTTTTGATGATGAATCCGGTGAAACAATTCCATTCGCTTATCTTCATCTTGAAGAACTGAACAGAACAGCGGTTTCAACTGTGGATGGAGAATTTGACATCAAAAATATACCCGGCGGAACGTACACACTTACCGCTCACAGGATTGGCTACAGAACACAGTCTCAAAAAATAACGTTTGAAAACGCTGATCTAAAACTTAATATTAGACTCAAAGTTTCTGTGTTGAGCTCTGAGGCTATAGAAGTCGTAGGTAAATCCGAAGAACTTACAGGATCAGGATTAGAACACGCTTCCAAAAATATTTTCGGTTCAGATCTCAGAAGAAACCTCGGAGCTACCTTATCATCAACCTTAAGTAATCTCCCAGGTTTTGATGAGAGATCAAATGGAGCCGCGCCCGGCAGGCCTGTAATTCGTGGTTTAGGAGACGAAAGAGTTATGATCCTGCAAGATGGCATCAACTCCGGAGATGTATCTGCACAATCTGCTGATCATTCTGTTACCATTGATCCAGCATCTGCAACAGAGATTGAAGTTGCTCGTGGTCCTGCTGCGCTTGCATACGGAGCAAACGCCATAGGCGGAGTTATTAATGTTGTAAAAAATCAGGTTCAAACTACACTTCCTCAACAAATTACAGGTTCTGTTTCATTAACTGGGCAAACTGTTAATACAAGTGCTTCAACAGCATTGAATGTTTCAGTTCCTGTTGGTTCTTTTGCAATTCAAGCTGACTTAAATGGTCGTTATGGATTGAATACTCAAACGCCTCTTGGAGAAATAAAAAATACATATTATGAAACCACAAATAATTCTCTTGGAGTAAGTTATATTCGTCCTTGGGGATATGCGGGAGCATCATCTAGTATTTATTTTAGCAACTATGGAATCCCACCTGATCCAAATGGACACCAAAATGGAGTAGATATTGAAGTCAGAAAATATCAGTATGATATTCGTACTGAAATTATAAGATCTAATAAAATTTTAAAAGTAGTTGAATTAGATGCTTCCTTTAAGGATTATAATCATAAGGAAATTGAAGGCAATGATAGTCAAGGTCAAGCAGTTGTGGGTACAGAATTTGATTTACTAACTACTAACTTGAATCTAAGAGCTAAACACAACGAGATTTCTGTTTTTAGTTCCGGATCTATTGGACTTTCTTCTGAGTTTGAGGATTACTCAGTTTTTGGAGCCAATACCCCTCCTTCAAATAGGTTTTCGATTGGAGCATATGCAATTGAAGAAGCTGATTTTGGATTACTACATATAGAAGCTGGGACACGACTAGACTATGTACAAGCCTCTACTCCAAACCGAAATCTATTTTACCCAACCGGAGCAAGAAATGGATCTATTGATTCAACTTTTTATAAAGACAGAGACTTTTTAGCACTTTCAGGTTCCATCACACTAATTTTTGACCTAGGTAAAGGATACTCAATCGGTTCCACCATTTTAAGATCATTCAGAGCTCCGTCGCTTGAAGAACTTTATTCAGAAGGTCCTCATCTGGCTTCATATTCATTTGAAGTTGGTAATCCAGACCTTGAACCGGAACGAGCGTGGGCTAAAGAGATCTTTTTGGGATATCAGACATCTCGTTTTAAAATAAATGGAGCTTTGTTTCATAATGGCTTTGACAACTACTTGTATGCTAGAAATACCGGATCGCAAAATGTACAACGTCCTGATCTACAAAACTATCAATTTGTTGGTACTGAAGCGCAGTTATATGGATTTGAAAGCTCACTGGAATATCAATTCTTACAAAATTGGGTTTTTGATGTTTCAGCCAGCTTCACCATAGGCAGGCAAGATACAGTTGATGCTAATGGAAATAATCCCGGTAATCGTCCCCTCCCCCAAATACCCCCATTTAAAGCCAAAGCTTCCATTAAATATTCAAAAGATGGATTTGAAGCAGGTACCAGATTCAAATATGCAGCGAAACAGGACAGAACAGGGGAATTCGAAAATCCTACAGAATCTTATTTTTTAACTGATTTATTTGCTCAATACAGATTTAACACTAAAAAACTTCTTCATACTGTTTCCTTAAATCTTAATAACCTTCTGAACGAGGAATACTACAATCACCTCTCCAGAATTAAAGATCTGAGACCGGAACCCGGCAGAAACTTTACGATTTTATACAGAATCTACTTTTAAATAAAAAAGCCTCAATTTTTCAAAATTGAGACTTTGTTTTTAGGTTTCAAAAAAGGGTTGTGATGTTGATCTGCGGGTTCATACGCATAATCTGTTCCCCTTAAGCGAATACAAGAGAAACCTCGTCACACTTTGTTACATTATTTTTAGAAAATTTTTTTCCTTAATTAAACGCTGTAATTTCCGACCATGAAATTATATAAAAAAACACCTCTCCTTGCTTTATTCGTACTATTTATAGCAAGTTGCTCTGCTTTAAAAGATTTGGCATCTGTTCAAAAACCCAAACTTTCTGTAACTGATGCTAAAATTTCTGATGCTTCACTAACGGATCTTGAGCTTACTTTCGATGTCGAGGTTGATAATCCCAACGCGGTTTCCATAAATCTGGCTTCCTATAACTATGATTTTCTGATATCCGATAGGACTTTTGTAAACGGAAACCAATCGTTAGGTACAACAATTTTATCTAACAATAAAAGTATTGTACAGATCCCGGTACGGTTTACTTACGAAGATCTTTTCAAAACCTTTTCAGATATCCGGGATAAAGATGAAACTAACTATGAATTAAAATCTGTGATCGGAGTAGACTTACCGGTTTTGGGTTTCACTGAAATCCCTTTGGAAAAATTAGGGACATTTCCGGTTATAAAAAAACCAACAATATCTGCTTCCCGATTATCAGTTAAGAATATTTCTTTCACCAATGCTGATCTTGAATTGGTTCTCAACATTGAAAACCCAAATGCTTTTGGAATTTCTTTAAAAGATACTGACTATTCCATATCCATAAACGGGCTTAAATCAATTTCTGGAAAATCTTTAAACCCAATTGTCATAAAAGAAAAAAACTCAGGCACAATAATGGTTCCTGTATCACTAAACTTTATTCAGTTGGGAAGAAGTGCTTATAATTTGATAACGAGCGATCAACCTATGGAATATACGCTTTCGGGTAGTACTGAAATAGAATCACCCCTTCCATTTTTCAAAACTTCATCCTATAATTTCGATCGTTCAGGAAACGTCAATATTTTTAATAATTAAACATGACTTTTGTCAGCTATTTAGAAACTCCAATTGGTCACCTCAGAATACTTTCGAATGGTAATGGAATTACCTCCATTAAGTTTATGGATTTTGACGGTCCAGAAGATCCTGACATCCATACTGAATCGGCGAAAACACAGCTTAAAGAATATTTTGAAGCTAAAAGAGACCGCTTTGATCTCACTCTATTGCCTGACGGAACCGATTTCGAACAAAAAGTATGGACACAATTAAATAACATACCTCATGGAACAACTACTTCATACGGAAAGATAGCCACCCATCTTGGCGACAAAAACTTTTCGCAAGCAGTAGGTTCTGCAAATGGTAAAAACCCAATAGCAGTAGTGATTCCTTGCCACCGTGTAATTGGCTCTGATAATAAATTAGTAGGATATGCCGGAGGTATGGAGCGAAAGGAATGGCTATTAAAACATGAAGGTGCTTTACTTCTGTAACCAACTTTTACTACCGCTATCTTCTGATTTACTTAGATTCAGTATTGATATCTGTTTTACTTAACTACAAGTTTCAATACCTAATTATTCCAGATGAAAAAAATATTCCAATTACTTCTGTTTGTATTCATTTCGTTCCCTGTATTTGCTCAAATGAGCAATGCTCCTGACCGAACTGATGGCGAAGGACCATTTGACCGCTTGATCATCAGAGGTGTGTATATGATTGACGGAACGGGATCTCCTGCAACCGGACCTGTCGATATTGTAGTGGAAGGAAATCGAATTGCAAGTATACGAACAGTTGGTTACCCGGGATTACCAATTAATGAAAACAGACGCCCTAAAGCAGGAGCGAATGATAAGGTCATTGATGCAGAAGGAATGTACCTACTTCCCGGATTCATAGATATGCATGCTCATACCGGAGGTGGAGCTCAGGGAACAACTCCTGAATATGTGTATAAACTTTGGATGGCACACGGTATCACAACGATCCGCGAACCGGGCTCTGGAAACGGAATGGATTGGACACTGCGTCACAAAGCGAGAAGTGAGCAAAATGAAATTACAGCTCCAAGGATCTCAGCTTACATATCTTTTGGGCAAGGAGCTTCAGAACAGATTATTACAGAAAAACAGGCTCGTAGTTGGGTTCAAATGATTCACAAAGCAGGAGCCGATGGAATTAAGTTCTTTGGTGCATCACAGAAAGTATATGCTGCTGCTATTGATGAAGCCAATAAACTCGGTCTGGAAACAATGACTCATCACGCACAAACCAGAGTGGTTTATAACAACGTACTTACTTCAGCCAGGCTTGGTTTAACAAGTATGACACATTGGTACGGTTTACCTGAAGCACTTTTCGAAGACCGGATCATTCAGGATTACCCTTTGGATTATAACTACAACAATGAACAACACCGTTTTGAAGAAGCTGGTAAGCTTTGGAAACAAGCCGCTGAGCCTTACTCTGAAAAATGGAACTCGGTGATGAATGAACTGTTGGATCTGGATTTTACATTAAATCCTACAATGACGATCTATGAAGCCAGTAGGGATCTGATGGCTCAACGCAGAGCAGAATGGCACGAAAAATACACACTGCCTTCTCTTTGGAGATTTTATGAGCCAAGCAGAATTTCACACGGTTCTTATTGGTTAGATTGGGGAACTGAACAGGAAGTAGAATGGAAAAACAACTTCCGTTTATGGATGGAGTTTGTGAACGAGTATAAAAACCGTGGAGGAAGAGTAACTTTAGGCTCGGATGCCGGTTATATTTATAAACTGTATGGATTCGCTTATATACAGGAAATGGAAATGATGAGAGAAGCGGGTTTTCATCCTTTAGAAATATTTCAATCAGCTTCACTTAAAGCGGCAGAAGTGTTAGGAATGGATGACGAGCTTGGAACAATTGAGGTTGGGAAACTTGCCGATATGGTAATTGTTGATGCTAACCCAATGGCGAATCTTAAGGTATTGTATGGAACAGGTGCCATATTGGTTGACAATGAGAATAATGTTAAACGCCAAGGCGGAGTTGTTTACACTGTAAAAGACGGAATTGTATACGATGCCAAACAGTTATTAAAAGATGTAGAGGAAATAGTAAACTCTGCCAAAGAGAAAGAAAATTTTGAGATCACCCAACCGGGCGTTAAGTACTAAATCATCATCAGAGACAGAAAGTAAAATATGAGTTGGCACGCACGTCGGGATAATAGGAAAATACACAGATGGGGAGCAATTATAATAGCACTTCCCTTTCTGATCGTTTTAATTACAGGGCTTTTTCTTCAGGTCAAAAAGGAGTTTGCATGGATTCAACCTCCAACGCAGGAAGGAATCTCTACAGATCTTGAAATTACTTTTGATGAAATTCTTGAAATTTCTGCTGAAGTGGATAAAGCCGGTATTACAAAATGGTCAGATATAGATCGCCTGGATGTTCGCCCGGATAAAGGAGTAGTAAAAGTACGAGGAGTAAATAACTGGGAAATTCAGATCGACACCAAAACAGGTGATGTATTGCAAGTTGAATTTCGCCGTTCCGGAATTATTGAAGCTCTTCATGATGGTTCCTGGTTTCATGATTCAGCCAAGCTTTGGATCTTCCTCCCTTCCGGTATCATTGTAACCGTTCTATGGATCACCGGAATTTATATGTTCTTCATTCCCTACCTCCAAAAGCGAAAGAACAGAAAGCGTATGGATGAACTGAAAAGTAAGCACGAGTAAGCTTGTTCATCAAAGATTTTTAGAATTTTGAAATAACCTCTGTTTTAACCAATTTCCTCTGTTAATAACTACGGGGGTTTTGGGATATGTTTAAGTTTTTTCGACGGGTACGTCAGGCTCTCCTTTCTGAAAGCAAATTCAGCAAATACCTCTTATATGCTATTGGTGAAATTGCTCTAGTAATGATTGGTATTCTCTTAGCGCTTCAGGTTAATAACTGGAATGAAGAGAGATTAAAGAAAAACAGAGAACAAGTATATCTGAATCTTTTGCTAAGAGATTTAAATACTGATATAGAATTTTATAAATCAAATATCGAATTTTATGATCTGGTTCTCAAGAGTGGGATAAAAGTATTAGACTATTCAGATGGTATGAATGATCTTAAATACACAAACTGGGAACTACTGGTAGATGCCTTCCATGCCAGTCAAATCTGGCCCATTATTATCGAAAGTGCAACCTATGAAGAATTAAAAAGTGCCGGTGAGTTGTCTATACTTAATAATTCAGTCTTAAGAGACCGGCTGGGATATTACTACGGAGGTGGAACGTCCAGATACCAGAGTACTATTGGTATAAACCCACCGTACCGTAAAATGGCCCGAATGCAGATACCTTTCTCTATTCTGGATTACATGTGGGATGAATGCCATGAGACTGTCGGTGACATTCAAGTATTACACAAATGTGATCCGGTTATTACCGAAGAAAAAGCCGGTGAAATATTGAACAAGTTAACCAACAATGAAGAATTGATGGGAGAACTGGGGTTTTTTATGTCAGCTATTCGTGGAGGATTTGAGCCATTAAAAGAACAGTTCAAACTTTCTGAGCTAATTGTAAATGAAATTAACAAATCTTTGGAGAAGAATAACTAATGCTCCGATTCTTCCGCCAAATAATGTTTGAACCGCTGATTAAACTGATTACTGGATTAATATGGATTTTCTCTTATTTGTCATGTCGAGCTACTGCGAGACATCTAAAGCTTTTGATGGTAGTTCAAGGATCTTTAGACTTCTCGCTACCCTCTCACAAAGTGATGCCTTCGGCAGAAGTGATAAGCCACGAAACCGTACCATTCCTAAATCCTAAAAATCCTCCCTTCCTATGCTGAGATTTTTTAGACAAATCCGCCAAAAACTCATTACGCAGGAAAATATGCGCAAATACATTTGGTATGCTTTAGGGGAGATTCTGTTAGTAATGATCGGGATTCTTCTGGCCTTGCAAATCAACAACTGGAACGAGCAACGAAAGCAAGAAGAAGAAGCGATAAGAGTCATGACGGACTTTGCAAATGCGATAGAGAGTAATACGTTAAGAGACCTGGCTCATCATCTGGCTCCTGCAATACAGCTCGACTCAGTTCACTATCACATCTTCAACAAAACTCTTAAGCCTGATCTGTTGGACAAGTCGCGAATGGTAGAACCCCGAGACCTGATCATCAATCCAATGTTAACTACTGATTTTTCCGGTTGGTTCTTTAATGAAAATATAAATACGATTTTGGAGAACGAACGTCAGTTTCCCGAAAAATTCAATCGTATTCTTTTTTATACGCGCAGGCTGGATGCTGCCTTTAAAATGATGAATTCAGAATTGGAAGAGTTAAAGAGTATGCAACGTGAAAACCTACGCTACCTTAGAGCTGAAGAATGGATGTATAAAACGGATGAAGAAAGTTTTAAGCAACGAATCGAATTCTTTCATTCCAACACCCGCTTCAGGAATCATTTGCGTAGTTACCAGGAATCCAATGAGTCGTTCTTACAACAGTATGAGATATTCATAAAATACCAGATATCTGTCTGGATAGAATTTCAGAAACTGATCAAGGAAAAGAGTATGGCCTCAATTTTTGAACAAATGGAAGAAGTCGGCTATGAAAGAGCAAAAGAAGTACCATGTAGTGACGAAATTGTAAAAACGTTGGATGAGAGTTTCGGCACGTTTTATCTCTGGTATCCGGTTTATAATAACACTACAGAGCCTGTACAGCTCTACCATCATAATCCGGTAACAAATGAAAATTATGTGATCAGCACCTTAGAACCTAGAGAGTACATTTTAACCGCAACGAGCAGGGATTTTCCATTTCTGCAAGTGGGCACTAATAATACCTGTGAGCGGCAGTATGCCGTAAGTTGGGATAAAATTGTGGTGATCGATCCATAATGCTACGCTTCTTCTGTCAAATACCATTTGAACCGCTGATTAAACTGATTTTAGGATTAACACAGATTTTTAATCGTTTGTCATATCGAACGAATGTGAGATATCTAAAAATCATGCTTAGGGATTCGAGATCTTTAGACTTCTCGCTACCGCTCAAAGTGACAAGATATATATCAGTGCCATCCCTTAATCCCAAAAATCTGCGGTTCAAAACCCATGCTTAGATTCTTCCGCCAAATACGAAAAAACTTGCTTATGTCTGATAAAACCAGAAAATATCTTCTTTATGCGCTTGGTGAAATCCTTTTGGTTGTGATTGGGATTTTAATAGCCCTGCAGATCAACAACTGGAATGAATACCGTAAAAACAGAATAAAAGAAGTGGGTATTCTGGAAGAGCTTTTAGAAGATATCAAAGTCAATAAACAAGATTTAGCCAATGATAGAAATGCTGAACAAACATTCGTAAACAACACAAAACGAGTGTTAGAGCATTTTATCCAAAAACGCCCTACCTATGATTCATTATCCCATCACATACGTTTAACCAGCAATAGCTTGCAGTTTTCACCACGCATGGTTGGGTACGAAGAACTAAATGCAGCAGGAGTTGACATCATCGAAAATGAAGACCTGCGACAATTAATTATTAGGACATTTGGACACTATACTGATCTAATGGTAAAACAAGGCAGAGAATTTGAAAAATTTGATAACCCGACCATTGATTTAACGCCTCATATTGTAAAGTACGTAGCTGTTGACACCTCAGAAATTGTTCGGTTTAAAGATGAAGAAACCGGAGTTGAGTTAACTACTTATAAGCTGGGAATGCGCCAATATGATGAATTATTAAATGATAAGGAAGTACAAGTTTTATTACATAAATCATTATATAACAGGATAAATAGAATGGTGCAAAGCCATAGATTAATTGCAAGGTTGGTTGATTTGGAACAGGCTATTAATGAAGAATTAAAAACCCGGTAAACTATGCTACGTTTCTTCCGCCAAATACCATTTGAACCGCTGATTAAAATGATTTCAGGATTATCACGGATTTTAGTTCCTGACAAATCAGCGAAATCCCTGAATCCTACAAATCCGCGTTTCCCATGCTGAGATTCTTCCGACAAATTCGCCAAAAACTTATCGTGCAAGAAAATATCCGAAAATATGTATGGTATGCTTTAGGAGAAATTCTTTTGGTAGTGATAGGCATATTGATTGCCTTACAGGTTAACAATTGGAATGAGAACCGGGTAGATCGCGAATATGAAATCCAAATGCTTGGCGAAATCAATAGCGCACTTGAAAAGGATATTAATTATCTGGACGGGCTAACCCTAAGATTAACAAAAATGGATTCTTCTATTGTAGAAATGAAAAAGAAAGCATCGATGAAAGTGGATTTTATTGATTCGCTTTACATTAGGAAAAGCAATGAAGGCAGATGGTATCAATTAATGACAGGCATCGTATTTCAGGCAAACAGAGGGCCATACGAAGCGTTGAAAGCCGAGGGTTTAAATGTAGTTCGTTCAGAAGATCTTAGAAACAAGCTAATCTATTTGTATGATTTTAGTGAGCCCAGAACGAGAAGCCTTATAGAGTTCTTTACCGCTGATTATGTACGACAAAGAGAAAGGCTTAAATCTTTTCTCGAAGAACCACTTATTGTAGTTATTGAAGGTGAACAAAGAATAGTCTCAAAATTCCCATCTGATTTATTTAAAAATCCTGATTTCTTAACAACGCTGAATGATATGAGTGACCGAAGTGAAACTGAACGAGCAATTATCAATTCACTAATAAGTGATATGAAAAGTTTGAAGGAAAGTTTAAACAAGGAATTGAACTAAATGCTAAAATTCTTCCGAACCATCCGCCAAAAACTCATTAAGCAGGAAAATATGCGTAAATATTTCTGGTATGCCTTGGGCGAAATCTTTCTATTGGTCATCGGGATTCTAATTGCACTTCAGATTAACAATTGGAATGAAACTCAAAAAGATTTAAAAACAGAGATCAGGTATTTAGATAGGCTGATTACAGAAGTGAATACCGATATCGAGAATATTTCCAGAGCGATTACTACCGACGAGTACCGAAAAGAACGAGCTCTATTTTTAATAAATGCCAGCAAAGATAAATCACTGATAGCTGAGAACCCCAGCTACTTTATTGAAAGTATAGAATATGCCGGATATACATCTACGCCTGTTATTTCAAATCAAACTTTTGAAGAGATAAAATCATCCGGAAAATTATCATTGATCCGAAATGAAGAAGTGCGTAATGCCATTTCAGTGTATTATACCAATGCAGAAAATAGGAATCAGTATCGGTTTATTACCGAAGATTTACAGCTAAAATATCTGGATTACAGAGTAGGGATTTTAGATGCTAAGCAACAAATTACAATGGGAAGTTTTAGAGAAAAAATTGAATTTACTAGTGAAGATGCTGAGGCAGTATATGCCAGATTTATAGAAAGGGACGAATTTGTTTCATGGCTGCCTTATATCGTGCAAAGTAAAGTTAGAACATATGAAACCTATGATGGACGATTAAATGTTGCCAGGGAACTTAAAGAAACGCTGAAAAAGGAATTAAATAGGATTACCAAATAATGCTCCACTTTTTCCGAAAAATACCTTTTGATCCGCTCCTGCAAACCGAAGCCTTGGCGAAGTTTTGGATTTACCAGATGTTTGGATTAGTACGGATTTTATGTATAAACTACAAAACCGTGCCATCCCTAAATCCTAAAAATCCTCCCTTCCTATGCTGAGATTTTTTAGACAAATACGAAAGAAACTCATTAAGCAGGAAAATGTTCGTAAATACCTGTGGTATGCTTTAGGTGAAATTCTACTGGTGATGATTGGGATCCTGTTGGCATTGCAGGTAAACAATTGGAATGAAAACCGGAAAGAAAAAATCTATGAGCACCGGATGCTAATTGAGCTTAGCGTGGCATTAGTAAACGATATTGGCAACTTCAGGCTATTAGAAGACATGATCTCGAACTTGGAAGAATCAATATTCTACCTAACGGATGCCTCAAATATGGATGACAGAAGAAGCCTCGAGATAGACAGTGTACGTCACCACCTAGATTCTGTTTGGGGCTTCGGAGTTTATATAGCATATAATGAAGGACCTTACGAGGCCTTAAAATCTAGTGGTCTTGATAAAATCTCAAACGACTCGTTGAGAAATGAAATCGCAAAACTGTACAGTTTTTCGCTTCCATCAGCAGATGCATGGATCAATGAGATAATCAGGGGTTCAATCGATGCAAAGTTCAGGTATTTTGATCTGCTATTCGATATACAGGTTGAAAGAAGTGGTCAGGCTTTGGAAAAAACGTTGATTGTAGAGAATTTTGATTTTCTTGACTCGCCTATTTTTGCAGATATCCTGAGCGAATCTTTTAATGCCACAAGATATAGTAAAGTACCCTTAGCGCAGAACAGAACGCAAATGGAGCAGTTGCTAGGCATGATAAATGAAGAATTGACTAACCATTAAGATTAAATAATATGCTAAAATTCTTCCGAACCATCCGAAAAAAACTCATAGAGCAAGAAAATATGCGAAAATACATTTGGTATGCCTTAGGAGAAATTCTGTTGGTAATGATAGGGATTCTGCTTGCTCTTCAGGTGAATAACTGGAACGAGCAAAGAAGATTATCCAAGGAATTAGATTCCTTTGCAAGCGCTATGATACATGATCTGGAAAATGATATTACGGCATTGGATATAGGTATTCATCAAACAAAAGCTGCTTATTTGTTACTTGATAGTTTGATCACCTACAGCAGAGACTTACAAAGCATAAATGAAGCTAGTAATATTGATGTTTATTTGCTTTCCAGCAGAAATTCTTACAGAGCCATTGCCTGGAGTCGCTCTACTTTTGAAGAATTAAAGAGCTCCGGTGCTCTTCGCTATGTAGAGAACGACAGCCTTCTTAGCCTGCTGAATCGCTATGAAGCTTTAACTAATCATCTGGATAAAGATCTGATCTATGATGATGAATCGGCAAAAACATTTGGTAGTGCAATTCGGAAAGTAATCGACTCCAATTACCCTCAATCAGCCGATTTATTGCCTAATTGGTATAATATGCCGGTAGATGGAATACCTGATTTCAATACTCTTGAGGATTATCAAAACTACAGGAGTAATGATCTGGAGCTTTTAACGGATAACCTGAATGAACTTAAAATTGCCGTTAATCATGCCATCCCCTTAAGCTTTGGAATGAGAATCAGAGCTGAAAATGAATTCCCTAATGCTAAAAAAATGGCAACACAGATCATTCAACTATTGCGTAAAGAATACGGATCAAAATAACCAAAATGCTTCGCTTCTTCCGCCAAATACCATTTGAACCGCTGATTAAACTGATTACAGGATTAACACAGATGCTAATTCGTGTCAAATCAGCGAAATCCCTAAATCCTTCAAATCTGCGGTTCCTATGCTGAGATTTTTTAGACAAATCCGAAAAAAACTTATGGAACAGAATAAAGTTCGTACTTATCTCCTATATGCGATTGGTGAAATAGCACTAGTAATGATCGGGATTCTGCTGGCTCTTCAAGTCAATAACTGGAATGAGGAGCGAAAAGCAGATCAGGTTTCTGAGACTACTATTCAAAAGCTAGTTGTTGAGTTGGAAGAAGCCAAAGTCGAGGTAGAAGAGTCGCTGGTGGTAAACAAAATGTTTTTAAACTGGTCAAATCAATATTTGAATTCAGAATCTTATACGGATTCACTCAAAACAAACCCGAGTCGCATTTTCAGGTTGATCAGTTCTGCTTCCGTAACATTAGATTTACCAGTTCTGCAACAAGAATTAGGTTCAGAGCAGTTAATCAGCGATAAAAATGAACTATCACTTAAGCTACGGCACATTAAAAATGAATATGAAAAGTCCACTTCGGTACAATCAACTGCCGATGACCTCTGGAATGAAAATGTTGTTGGGTATTTTATAGATAGACAGATGCTGGTTGAATTTAATGCTTGGATGAGAGGTAATAAATATAATGAAGAAGCTGTAATTAACCTGATGTACGATGTAGATTACAAAAACTTGGTAGCATTGGTTAATTCAGTTACTATTCAATACATAGTGATTTATGAAAAACTTTTAGGGCATATCGACGAAACTATAGAACTCATAGAAGCTGGAAATTAATGCTTCACTTCTGCCGTCAAATACTATTTGAACCGCTGATTAAACTGACTACAGGATTAACTCGGACTTTCTCTTATTTGTCATGTCGAGCTACTGCGAGACATCTAAAGATGTTGATGGTAGTTCAAGGATCTTTAGATGTCTCCCCTTCGCTCGAAGTGACAAACCACAACTCCGCGCCATCCCTCACTCCTACAAATCCGCGATTCCTATGCTGAGATTTTTTAGACAAATACGACAAAAACTTATGGAACAAAATAACGTTCGAAAATACCTCCTTTATGCTTTAGGTGAAATTGCACTGGTAATGGTCGGGATCTTACTCGCTCTTCAGGTTAATAACTGGAATGAAGAAAGAAAAAAAGCTGATCTAGCAGAATCCTACTTAACTGCTTTAAAAGAAGATCTAATATTGGATATTGAAAATTTTGAGTATCAAATAGAAGATCTGTCTTTTCAGTTATCTCAAATTGACAGTCTGGAAGAAATACTATCTGAGCCTTCTTTAACCAATTCCGATTTTAATGAGCTCATCAAAACCAATCTTGATATTATTCAGACTTTTGAGAATGCTAATCTGAACAACAATACATTTCTGACTCTTCAAAATACCGGCAGAGTTGACCTGTTGGACGAAATCATCCAGTTTAGATTACTGGACCTGAATTCACTTCAAAAAGTTTATCGGGTTATGATAACTGATAATCTTCAACTGAAATATAATTTAAGTGAAGATTTTATCGCTGAGGTTCCTTTCTACTTCCCCGAATTTAAAATTCAGATAAACTCCGCTGTTGAAAACGATATATGGAACAACGTAAACTGGGTAAATGCTCGCCGAAAGTTTTACACTTTTCTAAATACAATGAAAGCTGTGAATGAGGTAGGAATAGAAATCACAGAAGAACTAAAATTAGAGACTGAAGATCTTTTAACTCTTCTAAATAATTCAAATTAATGTTTCGTTTTTTCCTCATATCAACTTTTGAACCATGGATTAATTAGATTTTCGGATGAGCGCGGATTTGAAATATCAGGATATAACAAAGAAAATTATAGGAGCGTCTTTTGATGTCCACTCATTCTTAGGAAATGGGTTTCAAGAAATAATTTATCAAAGAGCATTGTCTCATGAGTTTCAAAAAGCAGGATTAAGTTTTCAGCGAGAAATTGAACAGCAGATCTACTATAAAGATCTTCCAAAACCAATTGGAACAAGAAGAGCTGATTTTGTAGTTGAAAACAAAGTACTGGTGGAGATTAAAGCTGTAATTGAACTGGAAGATGTACACATTGCTCAAGCTTTAAATTATTTAAAGGCCTATAAATTAGAAGTTGGCTTACTCATTAATTTTGGTTCAAAAAGTATGACCTTTAAGCGCTTGGTTTTGACTCAAGATAAATCCGTGAAATCATCTAATCCTTAAAATCCGCGATTCTTATGCTGAGATTTTTTAGACAAATACGAAAAAAACTTATGGAACAGAATAAAGTTCGTACCTATCTCTTCTACGCTGTTGGAGAAATTGCTTTGGTAATGATCGGGATTTTGTTGGCGCTTCAGGTCAATAACTGGAATGAGAAAAACAATCAATCACAAACTGCTCAGTATCATCTAAAAATACTAAAGCAAAATCTCGAAGATGATAAAGAACAACTTCAAGATCTCATACATAACGCCTATGACAGAGAACGTATGGCCTTGAACATGTCGGACATTATTCAATTAAAAACCGAACCTAATGATTCAATTGCCGGCAATATTGCACAACTACTCCTGGAATTCAATTTTAAACCCCGAACCAACGGTATTGATCTATTAATTTCTTCGGGAAGTTTAGATGCACTTAATTCAGATATTCAGAACTCTATATCCAAATATTATCTATCGACAGAAGCAATTCAAGAAAGAGAAGAGATATCTAATCGGTTTATACATCAATATGAGACTTTTGTATTTGATAAGTACAGCCAAATTTGGGGAAAAGGTAATACAAATGATATGTTTGTTCCTCTCTATAAAGATGACCAAAGACCTCCTATTTCTTTTGATATTGAATATTTTTTATCTGATAGAAAGATGGAGGCTTACATTTTTGCCCGGCTCTATCAGATTAGAAAGCAAATTGATACATATGATCAGGGTCTATTGATGCTTGAAGAACTGAGCCGAAAAATTTAAAACTTATGGCATGCTTCTGATAAATTAATCTCTTAAAGCAGAATCTCAGTTTTACTCTCATTTCCCGTCCCTAAAAGCCGTAGTTTACAGGCATGTCATCTTCTATAAAAAATCAACGCGCTATTCTGGATAAACTGAGTATTAAAGAACTCAATGAAATGCAGAAAACAGCGAAGTTCGCTATTCATACAAATGCTAACGTGGTTCTGCTCTCCCCTACGGGAACGGGTAAAACACTCGCTTTCTTATTGCCGATCATCGAAGAACTGGATCCTGAATGTGAACAGATTCAAGCCCTTATCCTGGTTCCTTCCAGAGAACTTGCTATTCAGATCGAACAAGTCGCTCGCGAAATGGGAACAGGTTTTAAGATCAACGCTTTTTATGGTGGTCAATCTTTTTCCAAGGACAGATCCGAACTGGAAACCCCTCCTGCTATTTTGATAGGGACGCCGGGAAGAATCTCCGATCATTTACGCCGTGAGACTTTTGAAGTAACTGATATCAAATCATTGGTGCTGGATGAGTTCGATAAGTCGTTAGAGATTGGATTTGAAGCTGATATGACAGAGATCATTGATGCCTTACCAAGCATTAATAAGAAGATCCTTACCTCTGCTACCAAAGGAATTGAAATTCCGGATTTTGTAGATCTGAAAGATGAAGAAGTTGTTAATTTTTTGGATATAGATAAACCTGATCTTTCTATCAAAACAGTTATTTCTCCCGAAAAGGATAAACTGGATACACTGGTTGCTTTACTGAATCAGCTTGGCGATAAACGGGGACTTGTTTTCTGTAATTTTAAGGATTCGATTCAAAGAGTAAGTGATTTTTTAAATCATCATAATATTCCGCATGGTTGTTTCTACGGCGGGCTTGAACAAAACGATCGAGAAAATGCATTGATCAAATTCAGAAATGGGACACATCGTTTATTGATCGCTACTGATCTTGCAGCTCGGGGAATTGATGTTCCCGAAATGGATTTTATCATTCATTACCATCTTCCTCTCAAAGCTGAAGAATTCACTCACAGAAATGGTAGAACAGCCAGAATGCATAATGATGGCGTAGCCTATGTTTTAAAATGGAGCGATGAAGATCTTCCTGACTTTATCCAATCGGATGGAGTTGAAGAGTTATCGGTTTCCAATCCGCCAACAAAGACAGAATGGAAAACGCTTTATATCTCAGGCGGACGTAGAGACAAAATTTCCAAAGGAGATATCGCTGGTTTTTTCTTTAAAGAAGGAAAACTCAAAAAAGGGGAATTGGGCGATATAGAACTAAAGCAGGAATCGGCATTTGCAGCGGTTAAAGCTGATAAAGTGGATCAGGTTCTCAAACTCATCGACAATAAAAAGCTTAAAACTAAGAAAGTTAGAATTTCGGTTGTTTGATGCAGAAAATCTACTGGGTCTGACAATTTAAGAAAAAGCTTCCAACTACACCGAACTTAGAATTATTGGCGGAGCAAGAACGGAATGAAATCGACGGCTCCGTAGGAGTAATCATTACACTCTGGATGATTCGTGAATATGCATCATATGAACGAAGACCTTTTGTAATGATTAGTCGATGTAATCGAGTTCGCGCCAATAATTCTTGTCGGGAGCTTTTGGTACTGGAGCCTGTGCTGAGGAAGCTCAGTATCGGTACAAAAGTACACATAGCAAGTAAATGTACTCACAATCCTTAAGTAAAGACCTCCTCTCTCTCCTCCTACAACAGGAGGAGGACTCGTTGATAAGAATTAGAATCAACTCGGGAATTCCCCTCATTATCCAAGGAGGGGCGAACTACTCAGAACCAAAGAATCTGTTTCGTAGCCGGGGAGGTCCGTTTCCAACGCATAGCATCGAGACCGGATAAAAAGGCTTAACTTAGCTCAAGGCTACCTACTTTTGTCTTGATATCCCGTTCGAACGGGACAAAAGATCAAGCCGAAGTATTTAAGACGGGTTCACTGATCCTGCGCTGAATAATCCTAAAGGTCTTCGTTCGCTCAGATACATTTCTACATTCTTCACCTGAAAGGATTATTCCTGCTTCGCAGACGCATCCGGATCATGTTCTCTTCTCCGTCTTAAATACTAAGGGCGAATTTTTATAGACATACTAATACTAAATCATCAACGGATTACTTAAGATCTACAAAGATGACCCAATTTTTTAATTTTACACAAGCAACTTTTCTGCTATCATATCTGTTAATCAAACCTGAAGCAATACAAATCACATTAGACTAATAGAAAGAAACTAAGATGGAAAATTTGAAGAAAGCTTATATAGCCGGTGGATGTTTTTGGGGAATGGAAGACTTGTTCAGAGTTCGTCCCGGCGTAAAGGATACAGAAGTTGGTTACATCGGCGGAGAAAATGAAAACCCCACTTACAGAAATCATCCCGGTCATGCAGAAGGCATTGAAATCACCTATGATCCAAACGAGACTTCTTTTAAAGATTTATTAGACTACTTCTACAGAATTCATAATCCCACTACGGTCGATCAACAAGGGAATGATCGGGGTAGCAGTTATCGCTCTGCCATCTTTTTTCAAAATGAAGAAGAAAAAGAAATAGCTGAAGAAGTTATTAAAGTTGTAAATGATTCCAACAGATGGGATAGTGAAGTAGTTACTACTTTAGAGCCATATACTACTTTTTGGCCGGCTGAACCTGAACATCAGGACTATTTAGTTAAACATCCCAAAGGATATACCTGCCACTTTGAGCGGTTTGAAGAAAGTTATTTTTGAAAAAAAATCACTTATATGGATCGGTCGGACGGCTCCAAGCCGTCTGACCGATAAGCCATATTTAAAATCCCGGAACGAGCATAACAGCATTTTGTATCATTCTGGCAGGACCAACCCAAAACATTCTGTATTGAGTGTTATCCATTAAGAAAACTACATTTCCACTTCCCATTCCCTGAACAGCAGCGAATGTTTTACCGGCTGCTTTTTCTTTATTTTCTTCTGACGCATAACCAGAAGCCAATACTTCGTCTGCATCTTTCACATAATACCCAACCGTACTGAACGATGGATCCGGTTTCAGAGCATTAGTACTGAATTTCAAAGAATACAGTTTATCCTTCATCCCAAAGGCCAATGGATGCGAGTTGTCGACCATCGCTTTAAATGCAGAACCCGGGATTCTTCTTAACCCGCTGGAGTCTTCCTGATCTTTATATCGGGTATAAGCTGCAGGATCTATTTTGTCTTCCTCTTTATCTTCCTCGGTGAATAGTTCTGCAGAAGTAATACCTGACTGATCTTTAGTTAACCAGCTTGTAGATCCTTCCGTTGCGACCAATGTTCCGCCATTTCTCACCCAGCTTTTAAGCTCGTCTCTCGAGTTTTCATTGAATACTCTGTTTAATCCGAAGCCACTTGGCATAATCAGAACGTCATAATCATTAAGATCAATTCCACCTATGCTTGAAGATCGAATCCTGTCTATTCCAAGTTCAGTCCATTGATCAAAAAGGAACCAGATCTGTCCTGCGGTATAGGAACTAAATCCCGAATCTATCATCAAACCTACTCTTGGTTTTTCAACGGGTCTCATACTCGGAGAACCCAGATCACTTCCGGCGTCCATTCTTCCGGTATTGAATCCCGCGACTTTAACATCTGCATAATCAGCAATGGTTTTCATATCCTGATGGATGGCATCTCCTTTATGAAGATTTCTCCCCAAAAGAACCACTAAACTTCCTCGGGAATATTCCAATCCGTCTTTCGTAAACCCTTTCTCAGAAGAACGCACTTTATATCCATGCTTCCATAATTGAGACAAAGCTTTTGGTGCATTTCTTTGATTCCAGTCAATTACATAGGCATACTGAGCATTTCCGTTTGTTAGGCCGTTTGGATGAACTACTTCCTCATCGATCTGAGTAGTATTTACTCTAACATCTGATGTTGTCCAGGCTGCATCCAGATTATAAGCCAGTGGTGCCGACCATGTACTCATGTCATACATAACCGAATCTTTGATCTCCAGCTGTCTTCTCATCAATGTATTTATGAAAAGATGCGCCGGTTGATCCGTTTTGATAATGAAATCTCCCGCTTTGAACGACCTTGATGAAGCGTTTCCATCCCAGTAACTGTATGCGTTTCTGATATTGAAATCATCATTTGCTTGCTCAACCATCACTCCTTGTTTCAACATCAAATTCACAACATCGTAAGTGTAATCGTTGGAATTATTGGGAAGTATATACGCTTTTGTATTTCCTTTTTGAGTGTTTTGAGAACGAGCATCTTGGAAATATTCGACTAATGCCTTTCTGTTTTCAACTGAAGTTTTAACAATGGAAACTCCATTTTTATAGTGATCAAAAACTCTTTGGCGAAGTGTAAGCACATAACCATCATTGGTTTCTACAGCGCGTCCGCCCCTGCTGTGTCCACCCTGCTCTGCCAACATTCCAATTCCACCCATAATACTTGGGTAAGAAGATCCATAACCAGGATAAAAGAAATCGAAACGTTCCCGAGTTTCAAAGTTAACCTGAGCTTTATCAAATTCTTCTATTGCTCCACGACCAAATACATCTGCCCATGTTTCATAATCTGCCGGCAGCTCATGATTCCTTGGAGTAGTTCCCGGCATGGTAAAATAATTGTTGTTAAAACCCTGCTCATGAAAATCGATATGAACCTGTGGCATCCATTGTTGATACACATTTATTCTTCCTCTCGATTCAGGATGCACCAACCATGTCCAGTCGCGGTTCAGATCAAACCAATAGTGATTCGTTCTTCCTCCCGGCCAGATCTCGTCATGCTCCAAATCCTCTGCATTTACATTCAGAACATTTGCCTGACTGGACTTGTACCAATACACATATCTGTCTCGTCCATCAGGATTGATCATTGGGTCTATAATAACTACAGCGTTGTCTAACCAGTTTTGTGTTTCTGAATCTGTAGAAGCTACTAATCGATATGCCGTTTGCATGGCCGCTTCACTGCTGGAAGGCTCATTTCCGTGAACGTTATAACTCATCCAAACTACAACCGGCTCTTCATTTACAGATACCGAGTTGGGGGCATTTGCAACCTTTAAATTCTGCGCTCTTATTTCATCAAGATTGTTATGATTATCCGCTGAAGTAATGACCGCATAGTTCACAGAGCGGTTTTCATAAGTTCGCGCATACTCATGAAAAGTGATCTTATCAGATAACTCGGCAAGTTTTTCAAAATAATTCATCACCTGATGATGGAAGGTGTATTCAGTACCTAGCTCATAACCCAAATATTCTGTTGGTGAAGGAATGGAATTATCGTAGCTGATAGAAGGATCGAACTGAAATCTTTCTACTGCATCCTGAAATTGAGCTGAGGCAGAAATTGAAAGAAATGCAGTTATAAGAAGTAGCGTAATTTTTTTCATAGCGTAGTTAATTTTTTGTTGTAATCAGACTAACAAAAAAAGCCGTAAAATGGAGTTAAATAATTTTCTACTGATAGGTGTGTGATCAGTAAATAAAAGTGTGATTATATTTTATCAAAATAGAACCACTTTGTAAGGTAGGTAATCTTGGTAATCCCATATTTCTTTGATCTTTTACAGTATAAGATTGCTCATTTATCACAAACCAAAGGTCTCTTCCTTCACTGAAGTTATATCTGAACCTGAAATTTACGCCGGCCAACTCTTCGATATTACTATATTGAATGAAAGCACTGGTGGAAAGTTTTTTATTTAAAGCGTATTGAGCTCTTATCTGTCCAAGGTGTGCAGTAAACTTTTCTTTGTCTCTTCCCTGAGTTTCTGGAAAATCTAAATCAGTTATCTGATAACTCCCGCCTATTTCCCAATGAATATTTGCAACTAACTCCGTTTCAACTTCCAATTGAACTCTTCTCCCGTCAAATAATTTACCGTATTCAAAAGTAGTGTTAATTCTGAGTTTTTTGCTATTGGGCGATCTGTAAGAAAAATTACTTTCAAAGAAATCGTAATCATCAACCGGAATATAGATCTTGCCCACAAGATTAAAATCTTCGTCCGGAAGTAAGTGTTCCTGATTATATCTTATCTGAGCTTCAGCCGATCCTAATGTCTTGAAATCGGTATTCCACTCTAAAGAAATAAACCTGCTTCTCAAGTCATAAGTGTCATTTTGAAAGATATTATAACTCCCGATATTAACTGAATGCTGTCTGTAAATAGACTCTTCCTCTCCTAACCACCCATATCCTAAACGATAAAAATAGTCTGATGTATTCACAGTTCTGAAAAAACCAATACCGGGATTGAATTCTGCTCCTGTTCTGTTAACAAAGAATCTGTAGAACCACCCAATAGAAGCTCTTCTTTGCCAGGTTATTCTGAAAATGCTGTTGTCCTCAAAATCGAAACGATTCTCTTCAGACACCGAATTATCTATGGTCTGACTTACTCGTACTTCTATAAAATCGTCTCCAAAAATATTGAAATCCCCATCCAATCCCATCGCAATATTGGAACTCCCATTTACTCCTAAACGGCTGGTGAAAATACCTCCTACATAAGAAGAAGTATTTAATACATTTTTCTTAACTCTCAATACATTAAAGTTCTCGGAATCGATTTCATCACTTTGACCGGTTTGCAGGTTAATAAATCCAATGTCCAGATCATTGATCTTTCCTGTCAGTCGTGCACCTCCCAATATCCTTACCTGATTTCCGCTACTATCTAAACCAATTCTCCGGCTGTAAAACACTCTAGTATTTCCAAAATTAAAATCGAACAATCCTGATCTTTGTTGAAAAAACTGTCGCTTTTCAGGGAAACTGAGTGAAAACCGGGTCAAATTAAGTTGCTGATCATCGGCTTCTACCTGTGCGAAATCGGTGTTTAAAGTAACATCCAAAGTAAGATTAGAGGTAATATTGTATTTAAGATCAAAACCGACTTCAGCTTTAACTTCATCATCGTAAAAATAGTCAAGCGAATCACTTCCAAGTTCATTTAATCGTGTAAATCCCCCCAAAACATAAGGGGTGAAATAAACCGGCTTTTTTGAATCTGCACCTGTAATAATTACATCCTGAGCTTGAGAAGGTTTTATGTTTCCATCTTCCCACAATGGCGGAATAGCCGGATAGATATGCCTTTCATTATGGTGTGTAAGCCATCGGTAGACGATCAAACCCATTTCTGCAATTCCATCACTGCTTTGAAATCCAATACTGGAAAAAGGAATCCTCATTTCTGAATACCACCCGTCCTCTTGGATGGTACTTGACGCATCCCAAAATGTGTTCCAGCTTCCATTTACAGCATTTGATCCCGCCACAGAATTTGCGTCATTTGAAATTGATTGATCAAATCTTACACCCGCCGGAGTAGTAAAAAATCTCAGAGCATTTTGGTCGTCATTGAACGGGTCCAGAATAATTGCAAAAACATCATCCCCGCTATAACTGTCTCTGTATAAACTATTTGCAGCGATAGTGGATGGATCTTCAGTGAACATCTTTGCAGCTACATACAAATACTCGTCGTCATAAGTAACCCGGATGTCTGTTTTTTCACTTAAAGAACCTTTAAAAACGGGTTCATATTGTACCATTGGGAATGGTTCTACTGCTTCCCAGGCAGCTTCATCAGGAATACCATCTACTATGATCGGAGAGGTAGTTCGAACTAATTTAATGGTCTCTTGTCCATAGATATTTTTAGCAGATAAGAATATGATTAAGCCTAAAAGAACGAATCTATGCAAGTATTAACTCCGAATTTCTTAGTTATTTATATTAATTAGACAATTACCAAGACATAATCCCCTATTCTCCTTATTTTGGCAAAACTATTTGATAATCAATGATTGACACTCTTTCTATTCCAACCATTTCAGACATTAAAGCTGCGCACAGGATAATAGATCCATACGCACATCGAACTCCTGTTCTGACCAGTGCAAAGGTGAATATCCGCTCCAAAGCTTCTGTTTTCTTTAAATGTGAAAATTTTCAGAAAGTAGGAGCCTTCAAATTTCGCGGAGCATGTAATGCAGTTCTAACTCTGTCGGATAAAGATGCTGAACAAGGAGTGGCTACACATTCATCCGGAAATCATGCTCAGGCACTCGCTTTAGCAGCCCGGATACGTGGTATTAGAGCTTTTGTGGTTATGCCGGAAAACGCCCCGAAAGTAAAAGTGGAAGCAGTTAAAAACTACGGCGCAGAAGTTACTTTCTGTGAGGCAAGCTTGGATGCCAGAGAAGGAACGTTAGCCGAAGTTGTTAAAAGAACCAGGGCGACAACCATTCATCCTTACAACGACTCAAGAATTGTAGCCGGACAAGGTACAGCGGCTGTTGAATTGCTAGAAGAATGTCCTTTTCTAGATATTGTTATGACACCCATCGGTGGAGGTGGATTATTGAGTGGAACAGCATTGGCAATTAAATCTATTAATCCTGATATCGAAGTAATAGGTACGGAACCGATTGAAGCTGATGACGCCTATCGTTCGTTCAAAGCAGGAAAATTAATTCCGGCTTACAGCACCAATACTATTGCTGATGGGCTCCGAACCTCTCTTGGAGAACTCCCTTTTCAGATCATCAAAAAACATGTAGATGATATTCTTACCGTTGATGAAGAATCAATCATTTCAGCTATGCGGTTTATCTGGGAACGAATGAATATGATCATTGAACCATCTTGTGCCGTTCCGGTTGCAGCTTTGTTCAATAATCAGGATAGATTTGCCGGTAAAAAAATCGGGATTATCATCACCGGTGGGAATGTAGACTTGGATAACCTACCGTGGTAGAGTAAATATCAATTTTCAAATTACAAATAACAGTTTTCAAGGTTCATCGTTCTTCGGTTCAACCTTCTCTAATGCTTGCTCGTCTTTATAACATCCTTATGTGATTTAACATCGGTTTACAATCGGTTAGGTTGAATCACAATCTTCAATAAATTTAGGGAAATACTATGAAGACATTCATCGCAAGCCTGTTGCTTCTTGTCCTACCGGAAGTAATTGACATTCCAAATCCACTATTTTTACACGACAAAGTTAAAGTTCAGGGAACGGTCATTGATGCAGATACTCAGCAACCATTAGTTGGGGCTACCATCCAAATTAAAGCCACGTCCATTGGTGAAACTTCTGACGCTAACGGAAACTTTGAATTTTATACTGAACCGGGCACTTATTTAATTGAGGTTCTATACGTTGGGTTTAAGAAGTACTCTTCGGAAGTAACAGTTCCAAAAAAGGGGCTAAGTAATCTTGTTATTTCATTAGATCCTGAAGTTACAGCATTAGATGAAGTTGTAATGTCGGGAAGAGCAGCTATGCAAAAACAAAGCAATGTTGCTACAAGCTATGCAATTCTTCCTCCCCCACGCTTAAGAGATTATAACACCGAAGAATACGCTGAGATCTCAGAAAACACCTTCAAATGGGCTACCAAAACTCCGCTTTCTACTTTTTCGATTGATGTGGATGGTGCTTCTTATTCCAATGTTCGTCGAATGATCATGGACGGTCGCTTACCTGTAAAAGATGCGGTTCGTGTAGAAGAACTCATTAACTATTTCAATTACGATTACGAAAATCCTGTAGGAGAACATCCTTTTTCTGTGAATACCGAGGTTGGAAAAGCTCCCTGGAATCCGGATCATCAGCTGGTTCAAATTGGTATTCAGGGAGAAAAAGTTGAAGCAGATAATCTTCCACCAAGTAACTTAGTTTTTTTGCTGGATGTTTCAGGCTCCATGAGTTCTCATGACAAACTTCCTCTTCTTAAAAAAGGATTTAAACTACTTACAAATCAACTAAGAGAAGAGGATTATGTATCAATTGTAGTATATGCCGGCAGTTCCGGATTAGTTCTGCCTCCTACTTCAGGGGCTAATAAAGAAACTATTCTGGAAGCATTGAATAAACTAAATGCAGGAGGCTCAACCGCCGGGGCCGCGGGAATAAAGCAAGCTTACCAAGTTGCCAAAGAACATTTCAGAAAAAATGGAAATAACAGAGTCATTCTTGCTACTGATGGTGATTTCAATGTAGGTGTTTCGAGCAACAGCGAACTTGTGAATCTGATAGAACAAAAAAGAGACGAGGGCATTTTCCTTTCTGTATTGGGATTCGGTTCCGGAAATCTGAAAGATTCAAAAATGGAGCAGATCGCCAATAATGGAAACGGTAACTATTATTACATCGACAACCTGTTGGAAGCCAAAAAAGTGCTTGTTTCTGAAATGGGCGGCACACTTCATACTATTGCCAAAGATGTTAAGATACAGGTTGAGTTCAATCCTCAGAACGTAAAAGCATACCGATTGATAGGGTATGAAAACCGCTTGCTAGCTGATGAAGACTTCAACAATGACAAAAAAGATGCCGGAGAACTTGGATCCGGTCATACTGTTACTGCTTTGTATGAAGTGATCCCTCACGGAGTGGATATAGACTCATCTTTAAGTGATATCGACCCACTTAAATATCAAACACCAACTACACCTGTAAATGGTTTCAATGATGAATTAATGACTGTAAAACTCCGATACAAACAACCTGATGGTGAAAAAAGCCAACTTCTTTCCCAGGTAATAAAAAGATCAGATAGATCTGAATTATCAGAAAATCTCAAGTTTGCATCATCGGTAGCTTCCTTCGGTATGTTACTTCGAGATTCAAAATTCAAAGGAAACAGTTCATTCGAAATGGTTCAACAATTAGCCAAAGAATCAAAAGGTGTTGATGAAAACGGATATCGGGCTGAATTCATAAAGATCGTAGAGCTTGCCGAGCTACTTTATAAAGGTGAGGCTAAAAATTAATTTCAACATCCAACAACAATCTGACAACAACCAATTTCCAAGTTAGTTAAGAGACTTGGAAATTGGACATTGGTTATTCAATATTGGTTATTGAATAAATATCTATAACTAAGTGAATTCGTAAACGGGAACTTTTTTTAAAGCAAGAAGTAATTTTAATATCAACTAAATCTCTCGCTATGAAAATTTTTACTATTGTCGCTTCATTTGTTTTATTCATTTCGTGTACCGGTAGTTATTACTCGAGCATTTATCATCCGCCACAACCGAATTTGCAACCCGGTGAGGAATACGAAACTATAACTGAAAATACTTTTCTCACTCCAACTGAATATCCACTTTCTACTTTTGCTATTGATGTAGATGGAGCTGCTTATTCCAATGTTCGTCGAATGATCATGGACGGTCGCCTTCCTGTAAAAGATGCTGTGAGGGTTGAAGAAATGATAAATTATTTCAGCTATAATTATAAACAGCCAAGAAATGAAGAGCCATTTTCAGTACACACAGATATTGGATCTTCTCCCTGGAATCCAGAACATCAACTTGTACAAATTGGTATAAAGGGCAAAGAAATACAGGCTGACGATTTACCACCCAGCAATCTCGTTTTTTTGCTTGATGTTTCCGGTTCTATGGGCTCAAGAGATAAACTTCCATTACTAGTAAAGGGCTTCAAACTATTAGTTAATCAATTAAGAGAGCAAGATCTTGTATCCATTGTTGTTTATGCCGGAAGCTCAGGATTAGTACTCCCTCCCACTTCAGGGGATCAAAAAGAGAAAATAATCTCTGTTCTTGATGATCTATACGCCCAAGGATCTACAGCCGGAGGGGATGGAATTAAACAAGCGTATAAAGTAGCTCTTAAAAATTATAAAAAAGAAGGAAATAACAGAGTTATACTTGCCACAGATGGTGATTTTAATGTTGGAGTTTCATCCACATCCGAACTTGTAAAACTTATTGAAGAAAAAAGAGAGCAAGGAATTGATTTGTCAATCTTAGGTTTTGGCACAGGAAATCTGAAGGATTCTAAAATGGAGCAAATCGCCAATAATGGTAACGGAAACTATTATTACATCGATAATTTACTGGAAGCAAAGAAGGTGTTGGTCTCTGAAATGGGCGGCACACTACACACTATTGCAAAAGATGTGAAAATTCAGGTTGAGTTCAATCCACAGAACGTAAAAGCATACCGATTGATAGGGTATGAAAACCGCTTGCTAGCTGATGAAGACTTCAACAACGATGAAAAAGATGCCGGAGAACTTGGGGCCGGACATACCGTTACTGCTTTATATGAGGTTATACCTGAAGGAGTGACTATTTCAAATAACTTACTACCGGTTGATCCTTTAAAATATCAGGACCAAATTTCTGAAGCACAAAGTAAGTACGGCAACGAATTATTGACCGTTAAACTGCGATATAAAAATCCGAATAAGGATAAAAGCAGTTTAATAACAGAAATAATTTATAAATCAGAAGCCACAGATCTTAATGAAAATCTCAAGTTTGCATCATCGGTAGCTTCGTTCGGTATGTTACTCCGGGATTCAAAATTCAAAGGAAACAGCTCGTTCCAAATGGTTCAGCAATTAGCCAAAGAATCAAAAGGTATTGATGAAAACGGATATCGTGCTGAGTTCATAAAGATCGTAGAGCTTGCCGAGCTACTTTATAAAGGTGAGGCTAAAAATTAGTTTTAAACCAAATCAATTAACTAATAACCATTAACAAAAAGTTATAGGTTATTAGTTATTGGTTTAAATCTTCAATTACTTTTCTTTCAAAGAATCAATTCTTCTCTGAAGCACCTGTTTGGTTCTATCATCAGAAGCCAGCTCTTTTGCTTTTTTGTACGCCTCTTCAGCCTTTTTAAGTTCTTCTGCTTCTTCATAAACCTCTGCTGCTGAATAATGAGCTCTCCAGTCGCTTGACCATTCTTTTCTCATCTCAGCGGCTTGTTCTAACCCCTTTTCTTTCTGATCGTTTAAGACCAGTAACTTTGCATGTAATCCTAATGTTTGAACACTTCTGTCAATTTGTAAAGCTCTTGCTGCCCATTCTAAAGCTACATCCAGTTTGTAATCATTATTTTGCAGATATGTTGCTCCCTGAACCCAACCTTGCCACGAAAATGCCGGAAGTGTTCTAAACTGATTTTCAATATGAGCAAAAGTTGTTTCCATTGGTATCTCAACTTTAAATGGAACTTTCAGATGAGCCCATTTCAACGAAATATCCACAGAAGTATTTGTATAGTCACTGAATGAAAATTTCATCCATTCATATTTACTGTCCATTTCTTCAGGAGTTACTTTAATCCGAAGGGCGTCTTCATTTTCATCATAAAAATAACTTCCCCAGGCTTCACTGAAGTTTGAAAAAATGATCACCCATTCCCCTTCTCTCGGAATAGTATGCATTCCATAAGAGCCCGCTTTTAGTTTTTGCCCATTTATAAGCACATCATCAGTTACTGTGAAAAGAGTATTCTTATTTGCGCCTGTTCTCCACACTTCACCATAAGGAACAAGTCCGCCCCAAATTTCACGCCCTTTAATTCCTACTGAGTTGTATTCAAAACTCATGGTTGTAAATCCTATGGTAATACTTCGTGTTTCCTTTGGGCTAGCCTGCGGAAGAGTTAAGGATACCGGTAGCTGCGCCAATACCGCTGTAGACAAAAAACAAATCATTAAAAATACTGCTCCAACTATACTTCTTTTCATCTTAAAGGAATTAATTTATGGTTTAGTCTAATCTAAGAAACTTTAAGAGAAAATTTCTTATTTGAAACAATGTGAGCTTCTTTTTCGTCTTACAGAAAAAATTGTATCACCATGACACAACAGGGCAGATTTAAAAGATCCAACAACAACGACGACTTCGACTTAGATTCCTACCTCGATGAACAAGCTCATAAAACCTCAGAACCAACTCAGCAAATTGAGGATGAGCACGAAACTTCTTTTATAAAAAACGCGGGGTTGGGTCTTGCTCTTGTATTCACTGCTTTCCTGTGGTATCATGATTGGAGCCCAAAGCAAGCATATGCTAGTATTTTCGGAAGTGATGAAGCCACTGTTGTAGCAACAGGTCAGGCCGGAAATCAGATTATTATTGACATCCCTGAGATCAGGATCCCGGAAATTACTATTCCGGAAACACGGGAGATCGAACGAGCTATAGAGCGCGAGCTAGCCAGAGCTTCAGCAAGTGAAGATCTTCCTTCTGTTACTGATTATTTAGTAGAGCTAAAAGAGCTGGGTTTACTGGAAGACGACAAACTTAGTGCTTTTCAAGCTCGCCAACTACATTCGGCAGGTGTTCCCGTTTCCTATATTCAGGAAGCTGATAATGCAGGTTTTCTAGATGAGTTAAACTTTGTGGCAATCTCTGAATTCTATAACAACGATATCCCACTTAGCTATATTTCTGAATTTGAAGAAGCAGGCTTTTTAGATAAAGTGAATTTTATCGGAATAAGCGAATTCTACAAAAACAATGTGTCTATGGATTACCTAAGAACTCTGGACCAGGCAGGATATCTTGATGATCTAAGCTTTGTATACATCACAGAATATTATAAAGCCGGAGTTACCACAGCCTTTTTAGACGATCTGAAAGCAAAAGGATTGTATGAGGATCTAAGCTTTGTGGATGTGGTAGAAATGTATAAAGACGAGAATAATTAGGATTAAAATGAGCAAGCAGAAGTTTCGATACGATTTACACAATACCGATGATCCCGATTTTGATCTGGATGCATATATAGATGAGCAAGCAAACGCCGGTGATCATAACTTTGAACAGGAACTCAATTCACATCCAACAACAAAAAGAAATCTGTTGGCTCTTTCGGTTATATTAATTCCGGCAATATGGTTCTTCTTAAGCGATCCATTTTCAGTTTTCTCTGATGACTCAAACTTTACTTCCTCTCAGGCTGGTCAAACCATAGTAGTAGAGAGACCTGAACCTAATGTAAGGGTAATTACAGCGCCTGCTGCTCCCGTCCCTCTTCAAGGATCTAATTTTAGTTTTGAGCCCGGAAATACTGTTGCAGAACTTGATATGAGCTATACTGATTATCTTGCTGAACTTAAAGAATATGGTTATCTGGATGATTTTGGAGGAAGTGCATCTACGCGTTTATACCAAAACAATGTTCCTGTTGAATACATCGATCAATTCGGAAAAGCAGGAGTTCTAAATAATTTCGGGAGTACATCTATCTCAAGATTGTATCAAAACCAAGTTCCTTTTGATTACATCCAAAATATGGCTGACGCAGGATTATTGAACAATTTTGGAAGTACTTCTATCTCCAGATTATACCAAAACCAGATTCCTTTCGAATATATCATAAAATTTAAAGAAGCGAATGTACTGGATGATTTCGGTAGTACATCCATCTCAAGATTATATCAGAATAATGTACCCACAGAATATATTTCTGAAATAGCAACAAACGGATATTTGAATAATTTTGGGAGCACATCAATCGTACGACTACACCAAAATCAGGTTCCCGTTAGTTTTTTAAAAACTCTTGACGAAAAAGGATTATTGGATGATATGTCGTCCGAATCCGTAGTAACTGCTTATCAACTTGAAGGACAATAAATACAATGAGCTCTCAACGATTTAAAAACGAACTCCGTGGTGGTCAGGATGATCCCGATTTTGATCTGGATGCCTATTTACAAGAACAATCTCATCCTGACGAGCAATTTGAAGATCACGCTAATGATCCTTCCAAAGGTTCCTCCTTTCTAAAAAACACCTTTCTCATTGTAGGGCTTGCCATTTTTGCTTTGCTTTATTTTAACGACTGGAGTCCTAAGCTTGTTTACGGTAATATTTTCGGAGTAGAGGAATATCAAGAACAGTCTGTAGCACCTGAGCCGGTAATTCCTGTCACCCGGAATTCAGAACCCGATGTAGTTATAACTGACAGTGATCTGGCAGGAACTAATGATATTGTTGTTACACAAGGACTTGAAAACCTGGCTCGTTTAGAGGCTCTGGAAGCATTAGTAAGCCTCGAAGGTTTAACTGAACTGGAGAATCTGGAAGGACTTGAGGGTTTAGAAGAGTTGGCAAAACTTTCAGCACTTGAAGGACTTAAAGCACTTTCGAATCTTGAAAATCCATCTTTTATTCAAGTAGAAAATAATTCCACTGAATTTCCTGCTACTCTAGAAGATTATAACACAAAATTAAATGAAGCAGGACTTTCAGATAAATTTGATACAGAAACGGTGGCTGAACTTTTCGACGCCAAAGTTCCGGTTCCTGTATTAAAAACATTGAATGACAATGATCTGTTAAATTCATTCGATATTTCATCGCTGATCGAGGGATATAAGAATCAAGGAAACTAATATTATGGCAAATCAAAGATTTAAAAATGAACTGCGTGGCAATCAGGATGATCCCGATTTTGATCTGGATTCTTACATAGACGAGCAAGCCAATGCCACCGGTACAGAAAAGCTTGATCAGGAATTTGTTGAACCGCCAACATCCACTAAAAGAAACATCATCGCAATATTACTATTTGCTGTGATATCGGCTGTATGGTTTTTAACAAGTAGTCCGATTTCTGTTTTTAACTTTGATAACGGCAACCAAACAACGGTTTCTCAGGGACAAAATGTAGTACAAGCCCCTTTGCCTCCTGCTACACCGCTGCCTCCCAGAATTTCAACAACCGAAGGAGTAACTAGCGTATATCTGGATTATTTACAAGCTGCGACCGAGGCCGGATATACCAATCAAATCAATTCTACCGGAATACGGGCACTGTACGATAGCGGTGTTCCTCTTTCATATTTAGAGCAAATGAATCAAGCCGGTTTTCTTGATGATTTTTCTTACTCCGGAATTATTGGATTGTATAACGGTGGTGTACCGATGGAATATTTAACGATGATGAACGAAGCAGGATATATGGATGATTTTTCCTATTCAGGAATCATTGGACTTTACAACGGAGGAGTTCCCACTTCTTACCTGGATCAACTGAATGTTGGTGGTTATTTAGATGATTTCTCCTACTCAGGAGTTATCGGTTTGTATAGCGGCGGCGTACCAAATGAGTTTCTTGCCCGAATGGAAGCCGGCGGTTACCTGGACGAATTTTCTTACTCCGGATTGATAGGCTTATACAGTGGCGGTGTTAGTGTTGAGTATCTGGACAGGTTAAACGCAGCAGAACTCCTGAACGATTTTTCTTACTCTGCCATAATCGGACTCCAAAGCTCAGGCGTTACTACCGATTACATTATTCAATTAAAAGAAGCCGGTTTTCTAAACACCTTTTCTTATTCAGGAATCATCGGTTTATACAACTCAGATGTACCTGTAAGTTTCATACAGGAACTGGACAGCAGAAGCCTCCTCGTTGATATGAGTTATACCGATGTGATTCGTGCTTATGGAGATGGGAATTAGTCTCTTCTACCCGCCGAGCCTAAAGGCTCTACTGTTTAAAAGACACCTTAACCTCCTTCCTTAGCTTTTGATTAATAAATAGAAAAAATCCTCCTTTGAAGGAGGTGGACTGAGGGATGTTGTGCGGTTTATTAACTCAGAAACCCCACAACATCCCTCTGATCTCACACAAGTGTTCGATCGGTCTCCCTTCGAAGGGAGATTTAGAATCTTTGCATCCATTTTCTGCCCTACTCTTGTTCTTTCTCTAACATAAGGGAGAAACAGACTTGAAATAGTTTAGATATTATTATCAAAGTCTCATCCCCAAAACCCTCTGTGTTCTCTGTGGTTAAAACAATTCCAAGCCTTTTCTGACCCACCCTTGTTCCCTCCCTAACATTAGGGAGGGAGACTCCTTAACTCAACTCAGAATTTGATTAAAAAGTCCCCTTCCCTTTTTAAAGGGAAGGGACAGGGATGGGTTCCCACTTGTACTCAATACAATTAATCCGTTACTTCAACAAAAAAAGAGAACTTGCGCCGCTTAAACGCTGGGTTGTCAGGTTAATTAGAAAAACTATTCAAAAAAATTTTAATGAAGATTTATTTTTCCGGTTCGATCAGAGGAGGAAGACAAGATGCAGAGTTGTACAATCAGTTAATTGAAGAAATTAAAAAGTACGGAGATGTTTTAACTGAGCATGTCGGCTCTTCTGAAATCAGCGAAGAACCATCAGACCAAAAAATCCATGATCAGGATATGGCATGGTTGAATGAAGCTGATATTTTAATTGGTGAAGTGACAACTCCTTCTCACGGCGTTGGCTATGAAATTGGTCGAGCTGTTGAATTGAACAAAAAGGTTTTTTGCTTATACCGGCAGCAAAAAAATAAATCTGTTTCAGCTATGATCAATGGCTCACCTTCAATTGAATGCTACGAGTATTCTACAATCAAAGAAGCCCAAAATTTAATAAAGCAGATATTTTCCGGAATTTAAATTACCAAACCTAACCCGCTTATTGAAAGGTCACACCTCTCCTACTTTAACCTCGTTCCCAAGCTCTGCTTGGGAACGCCAGTCGGAAGCTCCTGCTTCCTATAACATATTGAAACAGACAAGACTGAACTATGCAACTTAACCCGGGCATTTAGGAATCGCTACTCACCAATTTTCCGGCTTTTCCCTTTCCAATTATTACTTATCAAATCAACATTCAGCCGCGCATCCCTCTTGCGCCAATCATTATATACACAGCTAATAAGCCGTAACAAAATGAGAGTTTAGAACGTATTTTTTTCTATGTCACATTTGAATTCAATAAATAACGATGCGTTTAATTGCAGTCTCTTTCCTTTTCTTGTTAACTCCCCTGCTTGCTGTTTCTCAAATAACCAAAAATACTTATGTATGTCCTCCTTGTCCGGTGCACGATACGCTGACATTTGATCACGATGGTGTATGCCCGGTTTGCGGGATGAATCTGATACAAAAGAGAGACTCCTCGGATATCAATAAAATTGATCTTCATACCGGATCGGGTAACTTTATAGTAGATGGAGGGAATTCACACAATGATAAGATGATTACAGTTTTCTACCATAAACCAAAGAATTTCAGCGGGCAATCTCCGGTAATGATGGTAATACCGGGAGCGGGACGAAATGGTCACGACTACCGGGATGTCTGGGTTGAAGCATCCGAAAAGTATGGAATATTAATTTTGTCTCTGAATTATCCGGAAAAACATTACCCTGAGTTTTGGAGCTATAATCTTGGAGGAATGATTACGGACGTAGAAATAAACAAAGAGCGTACTGCCATTCTAAGTTATGAGATAAACAATAACCCTGAAGAATGGATCTGGGATGACTTCGACAGAATTTTTTCCGAGGTTAAAAATGAACTGCAATTTGAAACAGAAACCTATGATATGTTCGGTCATTCAGCGGGAGGACAGATCTTGCATCGTATGACGCTTTTTAAGCCGGACAATAAAGCAGGCAGAATACTGGCATCAAATTCGGGTTGGTATACCACTCCTTCCAGCAATGATAAATTTCCGTATGGTTTAAAAGGAGTTTCGACAACAGATACACAATTCGAAAAGGCATTTAAAGCTAACCTTAAAATGTTTCTCGGAGAAGCAGACAATGAAAATGAAACCAGAGGCCATTTAGTTCGATCACCTGAAACAGACAACCAAGGAACGCATAGGCTGGCGCGAGGCGAGTATTTTTATAACAAATCGAAAATCTATGCTGATAGTCTGAAACTGGAGTTTAATTGGGAATTAATTATAATCCCTGATGTCGGCCATGATTATAAACGCATGAGTAAAGCAGCAGCACAATATTTGTACGCTTTGAAGTGATAGTGTGCTTATAACAATTTGAAATAGACTAGGCAGGGCCTCAAGAACACATTCCCAACAAGAAATAGATGTTGTGCAGTTTACTGGCTTTAAAACCCCACAACATCCCTCTGATCTCACACAAGTGTTCGATCGGTCTCCCTTCGAAGGGAGATTTAGAATCTTTGCATCAATTTTCTGCTCTACCCTTGTTCTTTCTCTAACATCAGGGAGAAAGAGACTTAAACTAATTTAGATATTATTATCAAAGTCTCATCCCAAAACCCTTCTGTGTTCTCTGTGGTTAAAACAATTCCAAGCCTTTCCTGACCCACCCTTGTTCCCTCCCTAACATCAGGGAGGGAGACTCCTTCACTCCACTCAGATATTAGTTAGCAAGTCCCCTTCCCTTGTTTAAGGGAAGGGACAGGGATGGGTTCGACTTCTATCTCAAACTACTTCCTGAAATAATTCATATTTGAATCATTCTTCTGTTGAAAGGGTTCTAATATTAAATTAATTACCATTTATGGAAGATTCATTTACAGAACAGATTTTCAACTCACATAATGACTGTGTAGAATGTCCATCCAAAGAGGAAGTGAGTTCCTTTTATAAGGACTTACTGGGAACATTATTTCCTGAGTATGCAACTCGGTCTTATGATTCACTTGATCTGTTTAATCTTCATGTACTAAAATTGAAGGAGGAGTTACATGAAATACTTTATGTCCAACTTAGACGTTCAGATATTGATGCCCGGAAAGTAAATAAAGCTTTTTTTGATGCTATTCCTACCGTTTACAAAAAGCTCAAACAAGACATTAAAGCGATCTATAAAGGTGATCCTGCTGCTATAAGTACTGAAGAAGTTGTGCGATCATATCCCGGTTTTTATGCAATTGCTACATATCGTATAGCTCACGTCTTAACTAAACTGGGTGTAGATATCATTCCTCGTATGTTTACCGAACATGCACACAGTGTAACCGGAATTGATATTCACCCGGGTGCAACCATTGGTAATCATTTTTGTATTGACCACGGAACCGGAATTGTAATCGGTGAGACCACTGTAATCGGAGATCATGTTAAAATCTATCAAGGAGTTACACTCGGAGCTTTAAGTGTTAAAAAGGAAGATGCAAAAACCAAACGCCACCCTACTATTGAAGATTATGTAATAATTTACTCAGGAGCCACCATCCTTGGAGGCAAAACCATTATTGGGGAGAAGAGTATTATCGGTGGCAACGTGTGGATCACCGAAAGTGTAGCTCCAGGAAGTAAAATAAATTATAAGACCCGAACAGTTTCTGAAAGCAACAAATAACTAGATACTCATATTTTCAAAACAAGCATAAAATGACTATTGAACAATTAGTTGGAAATACTCCCCTTGTAAAAATAACTTCTCTTAATCCCAAAAATTCTGTAACGATTTATGGAAAATTGGAGGGACAAAACCCGGGAGGAAGTGTAAAAGATCGACCGGCTTTAAATATGATTAAAAGCGCTCTTGATCGAAAAGAGATTTCTGTGGGCGATAAACTGATTGAAGCCACCAGTGGAAATACAGGAATTGCATTAGCCATGATCGCTCAGGCTCTTGGTGTTCATATGACCTTGATCATGCCGGATGGTGCTACTCCGGAAAGAATCAAAACCATGAGGGCATATGGTGCGGAAGTAATTTTGACACCCGCTGAAAAAACCATCGAGTACTCCCGACAACTCGCAGATGAAATGGCAGAGAACGGTGATTATCATATTTTGAATCAGTTTGCCAATCCTGATAATTATAACATGCATTATAAAACCACGGGACCTGAGATATGGAAGGATACACAGCAAAAGATAACACATTTTGTATCCGCTATGGGAACAACAGGTACAATCATGGGTGTTTCAAGGTATCTGAAAGAACAAAATTCTGATATACAGATTGTAGGAACTCAGCCCACCGACGGTTCCAGAATCCCCGGAATCAGGAGATGGTCACCTGAGTTTTTGCCAAAGATCTATGAGTCTGAACGGGTAGACCGTATCATTGATGTCAGTGCTGATGAAGCAAAAGTTATGACTCGCAGATTGGCAAAAGAAGAGGGAATTTTAGCCGGTATGAGTAGCGGGGGAGCCATGACAGCAGCTCTTAAACTGGCTTCGGAAATAAAAGAAGGCGTGATAGTTTCTATTATTTGTGACCGTGGTGATCGTTATCTGAGTAGCGATCTTTTTGAAGATTAATTACCAGAGTTTTTCTGCAATTCCAGTTTGTGAAAAAAGTGAAACTAAATCTACTCAGATATTAATTAGCACGTCCCCTTCCCTTGTTTAAGGGAAGGGATGGGTTCGCATTTGTGCCCAATACAATTAATCCGTTAATTCGATTAAAACATTTAGTGCATGAGAGTATTTATTTTTTTGTTGATTTTGCTTCCCGTTAATGGACTCGCTCAAGAATTACCGGAATGGGCTAAACAAAGACTAGAAGCACATGAAAGTATTTTTAAAGTTAATAACGACTTTAATCCTACTTTTTATGTTGCAGATTTTGATGGAGACGATATCCCTGACATTGCCATTGCTGTAAAGAATAAGTTGCGGGATAATATGGCTGGAGTAATTTTCTATCTAGGAAACCAAACATACTTTTTAGCTGGCGGTGCAAATGGTTTCGGAAATGCTGGTGGTGATTTTTCTTGGGTTGATGAGTGGAAGATTTTCGATAAGGAAAAAACGTATCGAATAACTTTCGAAGAAAATGGTGATATTAAAGGCGATGAAGAGGTTCTATTAATTAATCCCGCAATAAGCATTCGGCAGAGTGAGGGTTCCGGTGGTCTTATTTACTTTAATGGTGAAAAATTTATCTGGATTCATCAAGGTGGTTAAATACAACTTCCTTTTGACCTACTAATTAATCGTACTATGATAATTTTATTCCTTTCACCTCATTCCCAAGCTCTGCTTGGGAATGCCAGTCGGAAGCTCCTGCTTCCTATGACAAATTGAAGCAGAGCTTCAACATTGCATTCCGAACGAGACGTTCGGAACGAGAACTAAGCCAGACACTTGAATTAATTCCGGCTCTTCTCAACCCAAAGTCTCCCCTGCCAAATCTCTGAACTGCAATTCATACAAATGGCTGTATAATCCGCCTTTGGCAAGTAGTTCGGTATGCGTTCCTTCTTCTACAATTTCGCCTTTATCCAGTACCAGAATCCGGTCTGCATTTTGAATAGTTGATAGACGATGGGCGATCACAAATGTCGTTCTGCCTTTCATCAATCGGTTTAACGCTTCCTGAACTTGTGCTTCCGATTCGGAATCCAATGAAGAAGTCGCTTCATCCAATAACAGAATTTCGGGGTTTTTCAGAATAGCACGGGCAATCGCCATTCGCTGTCGTTGTCCACCGCTTAGCTTTACTCCTTTTTCACCGATCAACGAATCATATCCATCGGGATGTTCGATAATAAAATCATGGGCATTGGCATCTTCAGCAGCCTGAATGATCTCTTCATCCGTAGCATCCAGTTTTCCGTACTTCAAATTGTCTTTTATGGTAGTACTGAACAAGTGAACTTCCTGCGGCACAATGGATATATGCTCCCGAAATGATTTTACTTTCAGGTCGTTGATCGGAGTTCCATCCAGCTTTATCTCCCCCTTCTCAACATCGTAAAATCTTGGGATCAGATTCAGTAATGTCGTCTTTCCTGCTCCACTTGGACCAACCAATGCGATCGTCTCTCCTGCTTTTGCTTTAAAGCTGATATTCTTTAAAACCGGTCGCTCTTCTTCATACCTGAAACCAACTTCACTGAATTCCAATTCACCTTCCACATCGGTTACTTCAATTGCATCCGGTTTGTCATCGATTTCAGGAATTTCATCCAGCAACTCAAAAATTCGCTCAGAAGCTCCGGCTGCTGTATTTACGGCCGTGTATAATCTGGAAGTCTGGCTGATTGATCTGGAAATATTCAGTGCATAAATAATGAACGCCACCAGATCTCCCGCGCTTAATCGCCCTTCAAGAACTTCTTTCCCTCCATACCAGAAAATAACTACCAACGTGCCCATGAACATGATTCCCACTCCGCTCCAGAACAATTGTGTAAGCACTACTTTCTTCCGGACGGTTCCGAATAATTTCTCAATAGAATCGGAATATCGGGTTACTTCATAGGTTTCCCGAACGAATGCTTTCACCAAACGAACAGCTCCAAGTGCATCTTCTGCCACAGCAGTAGAATCCGCCAATTCATCCTGAATTCCACGTGACAGCTTTCTGATCTTCTGCCCGAAATAACGAGTAGCAATCGTTACAAATGGAACGGTTACGAAGATCACCGCACTCAATCTCCAGTTCAAAGCTACCATCAACGAAACGGAACCGATCAGCGAAAAAGAGATCGTTAATAATTGTGGTAATGAATCCGTCAATGCCGTTCTGATGGAACCTACGTCGTTTGTTAATCGTGAAGTGATCTCACCTAAACGTCTCTCCGCAAAGAACTTGAATCCCAATCGATGAAGATGCTCATATACTTTTTTCCGGAGATCAGTGACTACTCTTTCCCCAACCCATTCCAGAAAATAGTTTCCGGTAAAACTGAACAGCGATTGAAGCACGAACAACCCTATCAAGCCAATGGCGAGTAGGTTTAGTAAACTGCCATCACCTTTTTCGAAGACAGCATCCAGTAGTTCTCTTAGTCCAAGCGGAACCGTAAGCCAGATTCCTGAAGCCAGCAATACCACAACCGTTGCAAAGTAGAACCTTCCTCTGTAAGGCTTACTAAGCGCAAATATTTTGATCAGCGTATCCTTTAAGGAAGCAATGGAGTGATTTTTTTTGTCTTCTTTTTTATCGGGCATGTTCTGCTGTTAAACAATCGTCATTCCGAACGCGTTGCGGAATCTTACGAAATGGCTTTCAATCTATTTCAATTTTAATACTCTGATAAGGTGATGACCGAATAATGATCCTCACAAAGATCCTGAAACAAGTTCAGGATGACCTACCTCTCATCCGGAGAATACTTCCAAAGGATCTGCACAACTATTCTCAATATATAAGTAATTGTGCAGATTCATCGCTACCACTCTGAATGAGTTAATTGTATTTACTCACAAATAATTGCAAAATTAGTGCCAAGTAAACAAGATTTTTATCTCGCAATTTGGTATCTACTAAAGACAGTAAAATTCATCACAAAGCTATGGACAGCGAACTACTTACCTGGATCTTTTTAATTGGTGGAGTCATCCTGATGTTGCTCGAATTTGTGATACCGAGCGGTATGGCATTGATCTTAGGCGCCAGCGGACTTTTGGTTTCACTTGCCCGTTTTCTGGGTTTTTTTGACGACCCTATTACTGCAACTATGGCATGGATATTTACTTCCGCCGGAATTTCTATTCTGGCAATGCCTTTCATCAGGAAATATTTGAAGGGAGAAACTTCTTATAAATTTGCGGATGAAGATTACGAAGCCATGGATCAGATCGTGGAAGTAGTTGAACCGCTGAATGAACATAATGATGAAGGCAGAATTCGGTTTCAGGGAATTTCATGGCAGGCCAGAACTTTGGAGGGAGAAGTTCCCGCAGGCACAAAAGTTAAGATCAAATATCGAGACAATACCACATGGATCGTAGAACCCGTGGATCAGATTCAGGAACCGACCTCAGAAAAACTTAAACGCAAAAATTAAAGGCTATCATGTTTTGGACAAGTGTTCTTATCACATTAGTCGTTCTCTACTTTATACTCACCCGATTATTTATCATCGTGGAAATGAGAGAAGAAGTAATACAGGAGCGACTTGGTAAATTCAAAAAGAACTTAAAACCGGGATTTCATTTTCTGGTTCCGTTTGTGGATCGTCCGGCTTACAGACGCGAAATGCGCGAGCAGGTATTAGACGTTCCAAGTCAAACTTGTATCACCAAAGACAATATTGAAGTGGCTGTTGATGGATTGGTGTACATTAAAGTGATGGATGCCCACAAAGCCAGTTATGGAATCAATAATTATCAGGCGGCGGCTATTAATCTTGCACAAACTACCATGCGTTCTGAAGTTGGTAAGATCACATTGGATGATACTTTTTCTGAGCGTGAAGCCATGAATGAAAATATAGTCCGGGAAATTGACAAAGCTGCCGGTCCATGGGGAATTAAAGTACTCCGATATGAGATCAAAAATATTCGTCCTTCCAATGAGATCGTAGATACCATGGAAAAACAAATGGAAGCAGAACGTGAAAAACGTGCAGAGATCACTCATTCCGAAGGTTTTCGTCAGGCAAGGATCAATGAATCAGAAGGTGAGCAACGAAGTCAGATCCTGGTTTCAGAAGGTGCACGTCAGCGCAGAATCAATGAAGCCAAAGGTAAAGCCAAAGAAATTGAATTGATCGCCAATGCCACAGCAAACGGAATTCAACGAATTGCAGAAGCTATGCAAAAACCCGGTGGAGAGCTTGCCGTTCGTACAAAATTGGTGGAGCAATATATCGAGCAGTTCGGTTCTATACTTAAAAATTCAAACGTTTCAGTACTGCCTACAGAAACTGCAAACTTGAAAACTTTCTTTGAAGGTGTAAGTAAAGTAAGCGATCACACAAAGAGTAAAGAAATTAAAGGAGATAACTAGTCATGGAAATTATTGAAATTATCAGTCAGGTTCTAGTTGGTCTTTTTACTTTATTCATCATTTTTAAAGTGATCAAGTCTTTACGTCTTGTGCCTAATCAGTATTCATACATTGTAGAAAGACTGGGAAATTATCACAAAACACTTGGACCGGGTTTTCATGCTTTGGTTCCTTTTGTAGATAAAGTTGTATACAAACAGGATCTGCGTGAAGAAACCATCGAAGTAGAACCTCAAGAATGTTTCACTAAAGACAACGTAAAAGTTGAAGTAGATGGCGTGATCTATTTAAGTGTTATGGATCCGGTTAATGCCAGCTATGGAGTTACGAATTATCGCTATGCTGCCATTCAATTAGCACAAACCACAACCCGATCTGTTATCGGACTTATGGATCTGGATCAGACTTTTGAAGAGCGAGCGTTCATGAGTAAAGAAGTGGTAAAGGTTCTCAGCGAGATCGAAATGCCGTGGGGAATTAAAGTTCATAGGTATGAGATCAAGAATATTCTTACTCCACGAACGGTCCAAAATGCAATGGAGCGACAAATGACAGCGGAGCGTGATCGCCGTGCCGTTATCGCAAAATCCGAAGGGGTTCAAGGCTCTAAAGTAAATGATGCTGAAGGTATCAAAGCGGAAATGGTGAATATTTCTGAAGCAGAGATGCAGCGACAAGTCAATGAAGCAGAAGGTTTGGCTAATGAAATCGAATCTATTGCGACGGCTACCGCCATTTCGATCGAGAAGATTGCTCATGCTTTATCCCAGCCTATGGGAGCAGAAGCTATGAAACTTCGTCTTTCTGAAAAATACCTGAATACACTGGAAGGCTTAGGACAGGACAAAAACGACATCATCCTTCCAAAAGATATTTCCAGCTATGATGCGGTGATGAAGGGGTTGTCTTTGGATGAGTTTAATGAGAAAAAAAAGGAATAATCAACATTCAATATCCAACACCCAACATTCAATATCCAACACCCAACATTCAATAACCAATTAAGAATGGAATTTGGTTCTTGAATATTGAAATTTAGCTACGCTAATAAGCTGTATAGGTTTCTTCTTCTTTTAATGTAATGATCCCGTCTTTGGTGGCAAATTTGACCGGAACGGAAATAAAGCCCCCTCCCTTCTTTGCTTTTAAAACGGTAAAGTGAAGATGAGGTCCTGTTACATAGCCAGTAGCCCCGGAATATCCTATTCTCTCTCCTGCTTTAATTTTCTGACCTATTCTTACTGAAACACCGTTTTTTCTGAGATGCGAATATTGAGCAAAAGTTCCATCATCATGTAAAATGGTCACATAATTAGCTTTATCTAAAAATGATTTATCGCTTCCTCCTTTAGAATACCTTTCCTCTGTTTCCACAACAATCCCTGCTCTGGAGGAGTAAACTTCTGTTCCTTCTTTCATATTGAAATCCAAAGAATATCGACTTTCCCCGCTATGAGAAAAATTTCCGTTGTATCCCTGATCTAAACGATGCTGTTCTCCAATTTTAAAAGGAAGTCTATAACCCATTTTATCATTATGTTTTGCGAAAATACTACCCTGATAGAATATATAACTATACTTCATTCCCCAGGATGATTTTAGGTCTTTAACCTTCAATTCAGCAATTTTTTCTTCAGACCTCCCCTTCAAGACTGTAACAAGCGGGTTGTTTTCTGATGAAGTCATATTTGTCAGGTCGGCTTCTAATTCTATGGTTACAGGATAGTAATTAGTATTCGATGCGTATAAGGCAACTCCGTTTTTTATTTCCCTTTTATCTATGGTGACAGAGTTTTCCTGCATTAACTTGAACCCACTAACAACTACAACTACTGTCAGGGCAACCACCACCAGTCTCATTCTTTTAAAATTCTGAAATCTTTCTTTGTTCATTAACACTACTTGGAATTATATTCTCTGATATGAACTCGCTCTTATTACAACTTATTTTATTATTGGCATCAGTAGATTCTGATGAATTAACTGATCCTGAACTTGCTCTTAAAATAAAGAACGGAAATCACGAGGCATTTAAAAAGTTTTTTGACCGATATAATGCATTTCTTCTTAATTATTTAATGAAGAGAGGAACCGCCAAAGAAGCTGCCAAAGATCTGGTTCAGCAAGCTTTTGTTATGATATGGGAAAAACGCGACGAAATAGACGAAACAAAGTCTCTTCGGGCATTTTTATTCAAAATCGGATATACAAGGATGCTCAATCTTTTCAGAGATCATTCCAAATTCGATGAAGAAGCGGACCCTGAAAGGAACTCAGCTCATGAAGAACCTGAAGATGAGGAGAACAAAAGAGATGAGCTAAACAACGCAATAGAGAAAGCAGTTTCAGCTATGCCGGAAAAGAGACAGGAAGTTTTCAGGCTCTGCTTTATTCAGGAATTTACTTATAAGGAAGCCGCTCAGGTACTGGATGTATCTGTTAAAACCATTGAAAATCATATGGGGCTTGCATTAAAAGATATGCGCGAATCATTAAAACAATACCGCTGACTGTTATTTGTAATTTGTTTTTTGATTTTTTTTAAAAGGATTGGGGGTATACAATTCTACTCGTGTACTAAAGGCAAATGACACAAATGTCTTTAACAAAACAAAAAGAGAAATCACTATGAAATCTTTACAAAACATATCAAAACTAACACTACTGGGCTTAAGCCTTTTAGTTACCTTTGCAGCTTGTTCTGCCGTAAATAATGATGTTGAAACCCTTTCGGATGAAGACATCGACCTTGCCGCTCAAATTATCGGAGAGTCTGTATCTGACGAAAACTCCGGAATCATGAGCAGTATGTATGATGCTGTTTCTACTGTTGACAGTGATGGCATTTCTTATGGAAATGATCATAGAAAAGCAGACCCGGATGGCAGAAGTGGGAGAGGAAGAGAAAACAATTATTCCTATTCTTATGATCCTGATACCGGCACACATACGTTAGAATATAATCGTAGTGTAAATAATGGCGAATTCAGTAAAAGTGTAGCACTACTGAATACTTATATCTTCAAATCTCCTGAAGGTGATTTTATAGCACGTCCCAGAGCTAATGCCGATTCTATTGAAAGTGTAGACTTTACTGGCAACAAATCAGGTTCTGTAAATTCCCGAAGAGGAAGCTCCGAATTTGCACGTGCAGATACTTTCGCTATTGCAGGTTTACATAGTACAAGCTCAATAGTTAGTATTGACGGAACACATCATGGAGAAGGTAATGCTTCCGGCTTTAGAAGAGACAGCGTTCAGGTATCCAGAGACTTTACTGTCGATATTGAGTTCCTGAATGTTGAGATCGAAAAGGACTCTGTTGAAGCTAATGGAAATCTGGAACAAGGCGTAACCGGAACACTTACTTACAGCATAACATTAAACAAAACTGTTGGTGATGAAGCTGATACTCAAGTAATTGAAGGTACTATTGAACTAGAAGGAGATGGAACTGCTCTGCTTAGATTTAAAAAAGTAGCAAAAGTTGTTCGATTCTCACTTAAAGACGGATCATCAGAGGATTAAACTACTAACCACAACGAACTGCAGGTGGATGATTTAACCTGCAGTTCTTTTATATTTGAATCATGGAAACTAAAGACCTTTTACCTGAAAACGATCAAGACCTGCTGCTGGCTAAACAGCTGGATTCTGCGTTACAATCGGGTGAAGGATTTTCAAGTATTCAGGACCCACTGATTCAATCTCTTTTAGCTTATCAAAATAAAGAACATGATCAGATTGACGCTTTAAGTTCAGAATCTTCTGAAATGTGGGATAAAGTGTTTTCAGAAACTAAACCACAAAAGAAAGCCAGAACCATTTCACTTCAAACCCGAAAAACTAATACATGGACTTGGGCAACAGCAGCTGCTGTATTGCTCGCAGCTTTCCTTGGAATTTTTTGGTTCACAAATTTAGATAATCCGGTTTTAGTTGCTCAAAGTGGAAATGCCATTGAATCTGTAATATTAGCAGATGGGTCTGAAGTGTCGCTGCGTCCGAATTCATCTCTCTACGAAATCGAATTATCAGATTCTAAGAGATCCTATGAACTTGAAGGAGAAGCCTTTTTTGTAGTTGCTAAAGACGCCAAAAAACCTTTTTCAGTTGCTTCAGATAATGGAGTTGTTACCGTCTTGGGAACGCAATTCAACCTGAGTACATGGGGAAACGAAACAAAAGTATTTCTTGAAGAAGGAAGTGTGAGACTCGACGATCTCAATCAAAACTCCGTTATTTTGAAGCCGGGTGAAAAGGCTACTATATCTCAGAATATATTAAGCAATGCATCTCCGGCAGATACAGAAGAATTTAAGGACTGGCTGAATAATGAGATTGTTTTAAAAAGCACTCCTGTTTCACAGGTAGTAAACGAACTTGAACATCACTTTAAAGCAACCATTGATATTTCAGGTATGCAAAACACATCTGAGCCTATATCCGGTACTATTGCATTGGATGAGCTTTCCACCACACTCAATGATCTGGGGATAATATTAGGTGGTACATTCAGAGAAGTAAATTCAAATAGCTTTACGTTTATTCCCTTAAATTAAGGTTTCATGAAAACCTTATTAAAAATAACTTTCTTTCTTTTTTGGGCAGGAATTGTAAACCAAAGCTTTGCACAGAACTCCTCTTCTCCAAAAACCTTGTTAGAATTGATCAGTTCTATTGAACAGACTTCAGACATGAGATTTCTGTACCGGGAAGCACTTGTAAGTAATATAAATGTTACCGTTTCTTTAGACTCCCCCACTCTTTATGAGGATCTCAGATCGCAACTCTCAGAATTAAATATTGGACTTCAGGTAAATCCGGAAAGAAACCAGGCCCTATTATTTAAAACCGATAATAAAAATAACAAACAAGATGCTGTTATTTCGGGATATGTTATAGATGCTGAAACCGGAGACCGATTGCCTTATTCTACTATATCATGGTTTGAGAATGGTGAAATAACAGGAGTAGCTTCCTCAACTTCTGGCACCTTCAGCGCACGGATAAATTCCTCCGGAACATCGATCCCTCTTTTATTTTCATTTGTGGGATATGAATCAAAACGGGTTGATTTCGACATCTCTTCAAGATCTGAATTGAGTGATATCGCTGTAAGATTGCAACCACGGTTATATGGGGGAAATGAAATTATTGTAAATGGTAATGCTCTTTATACTCCTTCAGATTCCGTCTTCAGTAGTTTAATTGAAGCAGGATCTTTTAGTCCATTGGGAGACAACAATTCCACAAAAGCATTGCAGTCACTTCCTTCGGTACTTACAGGTCCCGCTATTAAAGATGGTTTGAATGTGAGAGGGAGCTCTTCAGATGGATTTAGGGTCTTGCTGGATGGAATCACTCTTTACAATCAAAGCCATTTATTCGGATTACTCGACGGTCTTAATGGAGATGTACTCAGAACCAGCGGTTTCTTTTATGATGTAACGCCGGCTCAATTTCGGGCGCCACTTGGCGGAACACTTACATTTTTAACCAAAACCGGTAATCTGCAAAATTTTGAAAGCTCAGTTGGACTAAGTAACACTGCTCTAAGCGGCACTTTGGAAGGGCCGATTGTATTAGGGAAATCCAGTTTTCTGTTTTCCGGCCGCCATTCTTACATCGATGATATAAACTGGTTTAACAATCAGGGAATCATAAGATACGGACTCGATATAGATCGGAATTATGATTTTCAAAGTGATACAGTCCGCAAGTTTGTAGATCGAAATATCCAAAATATCAATGGAAATGCTTTTTTTTACGACTTACATGGTAAACTGTATTTCGAGACTAGTTCGGGTTCACAATTGATTGCAAGTATGTATTTCGGGAAGGACGAAGCCAATCAATCCTATGATCGTCGATTTCAGCAACAATCAGAAGAATTCAATACGAATAATGAGTGGTCGAGCAGAATGGTTAAAATAGCTTATAACACTCAACTTCAGAATGACCTCAATTCCGAAAGCAGCATAGGATTCAGTGATTATTATTCTAATTATTTAAAAGAGGATAATGACTTCCGAAGGCCTGAAAACGACAATAACAATCAAAACGCGACTATTGAGATCTTACCGTTCAACTTAGAAAACGAACTTCAGGAATTTCAGATCAATCAGAGATTTAGCAAATCTTTTGAAAGCTTCGAGTTAGATTTTGGAGTTACTTACAGCGATTTTGAAGTTCTATATACTGAGTTAAGTCCGCGCAACCAATCCTTCAGAAGCAGAAGAACAAGTCAGTTACTGGATCTATTCAGTCAGTTTGATTTTGCAAATTCTACCGAAGCTCATGTGAGTTTAGGAAGCAGATTGTATTATTTCAGCAACGGTAAGTATTTGAAATGGTCTCCAAGAATTAAAGCGCAATTCTTACCGGAATCTGCAATTTCATTTGGTCTGGGTTTTAGCAAAAACTACCAGTTCCTACATCAGTTGGATTTTTTGACAGTCAACAGCACTGATTTCTGGGTTATGACAAACAACGAACAGCCTCCTTCTTCAGTTAGTTATTTTACTTCAAACATAAGATTAAGGCCTTCAAATTCACTTTTTATACAGGTAGAAGGCTATTACAAACTTTTCGAAAATCTGCGAATTCACAGCTTAGCCGATCATTTTATTTCATCCTTTTTTGATGAAGATGATACAAACCCATTCCTTTTCAATAATACAGGAGTTGGTAAAGGTGTTGAATTTCTCTTGAAGAAAAGATTTAATCAATTCAGCTTTTCTTCAACCTACACTCTGGCTTCTACAGAACTTGAGAATTTGTTGATCAATAACGGCAAGCCTTTTCACCCTTCTTATGACCGGACACATCAGTTTTCCTTGATTGGTGATTTGGACCTTACTAATGGACTGAGTTTTTACACCTCCTGGAATTTTACAACAGGGACTCCAAATACAGTGCTTTCAAGAGACGAACAAACAGAAACCAGAATCGGAAATTACTCCAGAGTTGATATTTCACTGAAATATATTCTCAGCACCGGAAATACAGAAAAAGCTGAATTCCTATTCTCTGTTTATAACGTCTTAAACACTCAGAACCCTTGGTATTCTGATTTCAAAGCGGGCAGAAGTACAAATAATAACCGAATTGTTTCCGGATTAACCACCGTTTATGATCTTGGTATTCAACCCAGTTTCAGAGCAAAAATCTATTTTTAAAACCTTAACCGGAAAACTGTCTTTCCTTTTTCTGATTCCAGCAGGTACAAACTTCCATTGTGCAGCCTCATGATTTGTCTGGATAAACTCAATCCAATTCCCGAGCCCCCTTCCGGAGAGTTCTTGCTTGTTGTATAGAAAGGAACAAAAATTTTCTCTGCTGATGACTCCTTGATCCCCGGTCCATTGTCTTGAACATCTATGAAAGCGTGTCCTGACTCATCAATACCACCTTTTAATATCACTTTCGGGTCCTGCCTGTTTTTCAAGACTTTGAATGCATTTTTTACAACGTTGATCAAAGATTGCTCTATCAACTGGCTGTCAGCAACTACTTCAATAGAGTCAGATTCGAATTCAGTTTCAACGGTTATAGATCTTGAAAGAGCCTCCCCTTTCATTAAATTTTTAACTCTGTCAACAACTTCTTTCAGAAGTACAACATCAAAATCGGGACTTGGAATTTGTGTGATGTTCCGGTACGAATCCACAAAACGCATTAAACCTAAGCTTCTTTTGTTGATCGTCAGAAGTGCTTCCTTTACATCTTCCATTGTTTCTTCCGATATATCCTTATTGCTTTCTTCGCCCAATAAATTACCCGCTAACATTGAGTTTACTGTATCAGAAAGTGAAGCAATTGGTGTAATGGAATTCATGATTTCATGGGCTAAAACCTGAGTTAAATTTTGCCATGCTTCCATTTCTTTTTCTTCCAGCTCTGATGAAATGTTACTTAAAGAAATGATCTTATAAAGGTCCCCTTTTACTCTGAACTCGGTAGCAAAAATAGCGATCTGAGATTCTCTGTTCTTTATGGATGTTCTTACCAAAGTTCTGGCTCCGCCTTTCAGATCCTGAACTGCTTCATATAATGGCTCACTGATCTTTTTAAGTTGAGACACATTCCTTAAAACGGCTGTTCCCAGAATTTTCTTTGCAGCTGTATTGAACAATTCTATTTCACCATCCTTATTGAAAGAAAATAATCCAATTCCAATATGCTGAACTACAGTTTCAAGATAAAGGTAGCTTTCCTCTCCTTTAGCTCTCTCCTTATTAAATTTCTCTATGATATTGTTGAAAACAGAGTTCAGGGATTCCAGTGATTTCCCAAATCCTTTACCTGAAAAAGATTGAGAGAAGTCGTTATAGCTGATTGCTTCAAAAAAACGTTTCAGGTTTTTATTCGTTGTTTCTACAAACCTGATTAAATTAATAACTTGCAAAATTATTATCACACCAATAAGAACCAGACTGACGTAGTATTCCGTATTTATTGCTACATATGTAGCTGTTAACAGTGTTGTAAATAAAAACAGCACTCGTATGATCACCCCAACTCTTAAATTCTTAAGCATGGAAATAATATTTAAAGTCCATATTTATCCATTCTCCTGTAAAGTGATGCTCTTGTCAGACCGAGTTCATCTGCTGCTTTAGATATATTGCCCTCGTGCTTTTTCAAAGCCTTACGAAGAACCATTTTTTCAACTTCTTCCAGATTATAATCGTCGAAAACTACCTGTTCCGTATTGTTCGTTTCCTGAGTGAGTAAAAAGTCTCCCGGAAGCAATGTATTAGTCTCACTCATTATCACAGCTCGTTCTACAGAATGTTGAAGTTCACGAACATTCCCGGGCCAACTGTGCTTTTCTAATTTTGTAATGGTTTCTTTTGAACACCCATTTACTTCTTTCTTATACTTTTTAGAATACAGTTTTATAAAATGGTTTGTCAGTGCCTCAATATCTTCTTTCCGATCTCTTAATGGAGGCAACTGAATTTCTATGGTATTGATCCTAAATAAAAGGTCCTGCCTGAATGTGGACTCAGCAACCATTTCCTTTAAAGATTGATTTGTAGCACATACTAATCGTATGTCAATCTCTTTTGATTTTGCAGATCCTACCCTGTTTACCTTTCTGTTTTGTAACACGGTTAGAAGTTTAGACTGAAGCGAGATTGGAAGGTTTCCGATCTCATCCAGAAATAAAGTTCCTCCGTTGGCAAGTTCAAATCTTCCGGCTTTATCTTCTTTAGCATCTGTAAATGCTCCTTTCACATAACCGAACAATTCACTCTCAAAAAGAGATTCTGAGATTGCTCCCATATCCACATTCATAAACACATTTTCATGGCGCGCTGATCTTCTGTGAAGAGCTCTGGCGATCATCTCTTTACCGGTTCCGTTTTCTCCAAGAATTAAAACATTGGCATCAGTAGCGGCTACTTTCTCAATGGTATTGAATACATTTATCATAGAAGGACTTCTTCCGATGATATCCCGATAATGATGATCTATATCACTGTTGATCTGCTTTTGTGTCTCTTTTAATTCTGCTACTTCTCTTTTTGAATCCGTTAGTTGCATTGCGGACATCACCGTTGTAAGGAGTTTTTCGTTCTTCCAGGGTTTTAATACAAAGTCGGTGGCTCCTGCTTTTACGGCTTGTACAGCTTTATCAATATCACCATAGGCAGTTATCAGAATTACTGCTATGGAAGGATCTATTTCCAGAATCTTTTGTAGCCAAAAGAAACCTTCCTTACCACTGCTCACATCTTCGGTAAAATTCATGTCTAACAAAATCAGATCGTATCTGTTGTTTTTCAGAAGTGTGGGAATAGAATTAGGGTCCTTTTCAGTTTCAATGGATTTCACATGTTGCTTCAAAAACAATCGAGCTGCCTGCAACACATCGGCATCATCATCTACTACTAAGATCTTTCCTTTCTTGGAGGTCATATCAATTTGTTAGTTTACATCCCTTTATCAAATACTGTACCTAAAATGAATTCTATTTATAAAATCAGTTCCGGTTTATATATAGCGAATAGTCCGAAATTTCAGGTGTTCGATATCGAACAGTAAGTGTATCAAAATGAACAGTAAAATCCTACTAAAGCCTCAAAAACACTGATCTGACGAGCTTCTGATGCTTTGGCACAGTAGTTGACATTATATAGAGAAGAAAAACAATCATCTTTAAAAGAGTTTAAGAACAGCCCATGGGAATGGACAAGAAAATTGAAAAGAAAAAATGGACGCCTAAAAAGATTGGCCTCATTGTTATCGTTTTAGCCTTCATTGGATTTACAATCTACAGCTTTGCTTATATGGATTTCAGATCCACACTCAATGTTGAAGAAGAAAAGCTGACCATTTCTACTGTCGCTGAAAATTCGTTTCAGGAGTTTATTCAGGTCTCTGGAACTGTTCAACCAATACGTACCATTTTTCTGGATGCACTGGAAGGTGGAGTGATCAAATCGGTTAACCTCGAATCCGGAACCACTGTAGAAAGAGGTGACACCATCGCTGTTTTAACGAATTCTTCTCTCCAACTAAGTGTACTTCAGCAGGAAGCAAGTCTTTATGATCAAATCAACAACGTCAGAAATTCCCGTTTGAATCTGGAACAGAATAATCTTCGGTTGAAAGAACAACTGATAAGTGTAGAAAATCAATTGAACCTTGCTAAGCCTGAATTTGAAAGACAAAAATCTTTGTATGAGAAAAGCCTCACTTCTGAACAGGAGTTTCAACAGGCTAAAGAAAATTATGAGTATCAAAAAAAGAGATATGAAATAAGTTCCGAGTCCTTTAAACGTGATTCAGTTCAAACAAGATCACAACTAAGACAACTTGATGAATCCGAAAAACGAATGTTCAGAAGTCTGGATGGAGTTCAGGCTATTTTGGAAAACCTGATCGTGACTGCTCCAATTAACGGACAACTTACTACCGTGGAATTACAACAAGGTCAGTCAATTAACAGAGGCGAAAGAATTGGTCAGGTAGACATTCTGGATAATTATAAGATCAGAGTTGGTGTGGATGAGTTTCATTTGTCCAGAATCACTACCGGTTTGGAAGGCTCTTTCAATTTCGCCGGCGAAACCCATGAATTAGTTATAACGAAGGTTTATCCGGTTATCAATAATGGTCAATTTCAGGTTGATATGGAATTTGTGAATGAGGCGCCGTCCGGATTAAGAAGAGGACAAACAGCAAGAATTCGGCTAGAACTTGGGGAATCCTCAAATGCTCTGCTTCTACCAAGAGGCGGTTTTTATCAAACCACAGGTGGAAATTGGGTTTTTAAATTGAATGAAGATGGCACTCAGGCAGTGAAGCAAAATATCAGATTGGGTCGTCTTAACCCTGAGTATTACGAAGTATTGTCGGGATTAGAGGCTGGTGATAAAGTAATTACATCAAGCTATGACACTTTTGGAGATAATGAGGTTTTGGAGTTGAATTAACAGCTATTAGCTGACAGCATTTAGCTGTTAGTTCTTTGTACTTGTTTATGAAGCGAAGTTAACATCTTCATTACTTCATCAACAGAAACAGATAGTTCTTTACACATTTTGTTTGAAATATAGTTTAGGTCTCTGGCCAGAATTATTTGATATCTCAATTCTGATGCAGAGCCTAATGAAATATTTAAAAAATGAGCCATTTGAGATTGACTGGTTCGTCCACATCCCTCAGCAATGTTTGTTGGGATAGAAGATGAAGACCTTCGAATTTGGCTTGTTAGTCCGTAAATCTCTGATCTTGGAAAATCGGAGGTAAGCTCATAGACAGATAACGTTAACTCATGGCTTTTTTGCCATACTAAAAGACTTTTAAAATCACGCATAAGAATAATGTTTACTTGGTTACTAAAAGCTATTAGCTATTAGCTATTAGCTATTAGCTGACAGCTTTAACCAAGTAAGACACACTCAACCAAATTCCTTACAAAAATTTAAATAAATACTTAACACAAACTAACTGAACAATGATACAAGCAAAAAACCTCAAAAAAGTCTACTCAACGGAAGAAGTAGAAACAACTGCTTTGAACAACGTGAACATCGAGATCAAAGAAGGTGAGTTCGTAGCTATTATGGGTCCTTCAGGTTGTGGAAAATCCACCTTGCTGAATATTATGGGCTTGCTGGATAATCCCAGTGACGGCGAATATCATTTTCTTGGACATGATGTTTCTAACAGAACTGAAAGAGAACGTGCTCAGCTTCGCAAAGGAAATATTGGATTCATCTTTCAGAGTTTTAATCTGATCGACGAGCTTACTGTATTCGAAAATGTTGAACTCCCTCTTCTCTATCTGGGAATGTCTGCTGATGAACGAAAAGAAAAAGCAGAAGCTGCTTTGGAAAGAATGAGCATGATGCACCGCCGTAATCACTTTCCTCAACAATTGTCCGGTGGACAGCAGCAACGTGTAGCCATTGCCCGGGCAGTAGTAGCAAATGCTAAACTGATCCTTGCCGATGAGCCTACCGGTAATCTGGATTCTGATCACGGTAACGAAGTAATGAAAGTGCTTGCAGAGTTAAATGAGCAAGGAACGACAATCGTAATGGTAACTCACTCCCCTCATGATGCGGACTATGCGATGCGCGTAATTCACCTATTTGATGGACATGTAGTTACTGAAAATATGCAGGAAGGCTTTCACGTCTAAAACTATTAAAGGTATCTGTCATGCTTAAGAATTATATAAAAATCGCCCTTCGAAGTCTTTTTAAACAAAAGATGTACTCCTTTATCAATATTTCAGGATTAGCTTTAGGAGTTGCTTGTTGTGCGTTGATCCTGCTCTATACAACTAATGAATGGAGTTTTGATAAATTTCACTCCAAATCAGACCGGATTTATCGTGCATGGACATTAGAAGATTATGGAGAAGGCGATATTTATTTCAATACAGTTACGCCATTTGTGTTGAAACCTACTCTTGAGCAAAGTATACCTGAAGTTGATCAAATTGCCCGGCGATATGTATTCAATGATCTTGTTAAACGAACTGAATCCGATGAGTCTTTTTCAACTTCAATACAAGCAGTAGACCCTGAGTTCTTTTCCATTTTTGATTTTGAATTATTAAGGGGCGACTCTGAACAAATTTTCTCCGGGCTGAATGAAGTTGTACTTACACCGGAATTGGCAAACCAATACTTCGAGAATGAAGATCCATTACAAAAAACTCTTTTAGTAATGATGGGAGGTGAATTTCAGGCATTTACAGTTACCGGAATAATAGAAGAGCCTCCAACTAATTCCAGTATTCAATACGGATTACTTATCCCGATGGAAAAGGCGCAGACAGTTCTAAATCCAAACTCATTACTGAATTGGTATAGCGTTACTCCTGAGACATATGTTCTTTTAAATGAGCAAGCCGATTTAACCGCTGTGCAAGCAAAGTTCCCTGCTATGATGGAGCAAGCACTCGGTGAGGATTACAATGAAGGAGAATATGAAGTTGGCCTCCAACCTATCACTGATATTCATTTAAATACAGAGTTTCCGGTTGGAATTGCTTCCGTAAGTGATCCAACCTACTCCTACATTTTAGGAGCTATTGCTCTTTTAATACTCGTCATCGCTTGTGTCAACTTTATGACTTTGTCGATAAGCCGTTCTACTTCAAGAGCTAAAGAAGTTGGAATCAGAAAAACGATTGGAGCTGAACGTCATCACCTAATGTACCAGTTTTGGGGAGAAGCTCTGTTAATGACTGTCTTTTCAGTAAGCCTTGGTGTGTTAATCTCTGAATTCCTTCTGCCTTTTTTTAACCAACTTTCAGGAACACAGCTTTCACTTCAGCTAAGTTTAAACACAATTCTACTCTATTCAGGATTAGCTCTTTTTATCAGCTTGATTGCCGGTATTTATCCGGCTCTTGTTCTGTCAAACTTTAAACCTATTGAAGTACTCAAAGGTAAGCTTCAGATAAAAGGAGATAAAAATATTTTCAGAAAAGGAATGGTTGTATTCCAATTCACCATTTCCATTTTTCTGATCGCCAGTACTCTTATGGTTAATAAACAATTGGATTTTCTTCGTTCAAAAGATCTGGGGTTCCAAAAAGAACAAGTCGTGATCCTGCAAACAGGTCTCCAGCTTGGGCCACAGATGGGATTCTCTCAAATAACACAGGAGTCTGTTCGCAAAAAAGAACTCTTTGAAAGTCAAATCTCAGCTAATTCAAGTGTTCTGGATCTGGCTTCTTCTATTTATACACCTGCACAACAAGGTTGGATAGGGGTTGATTTTAAAGATGCTGATCAGCAAACAAGACGGATGAATATCAATTTTGTAGATGCTGATTATCTGAATATGATGGGGATTGAAGTAACTGAGGGCAGAAGTTTTTCTGATGAAATTACTTCTGACAAACGCAGAGCAATTATTGTTAATAAGGCTTTGGTAGATGATTATGGCTGGGATAATGCCATTGGGAAAAAGCTTCCCGGGAGTAACTTTGAAGACCACGAGATCATAGGTGTAGTTGAAAACTTCAATTATCAATCCTTACGCACCTCTGTTGAACCTTTGGCAATGTCTATCAACCCTTCTTTGCTATTAAGCGGTATTGCTAATATCGGTTTCTTTAACTCTCCTTCACCTAGAATTTCATTAAAAATAAGCTCTGAAAACATCCCTGAAACGATCAGAGAAATTGAACAAACCTGGGCGGCTGTGTCACCCGGAACACCGTTTGATTTTCAATTTTTGGATAGTTCTATTGACAGCCAGTATCGACAAGAAGAAAGATTACAAAAAATAGCGATATCAGGCTCGGCCTTAGCTATTATCATTGCTTGTCTCGGTCTTTTTGGTCTCGCTTCGCTAATGATCTCAAGAAGAGTTAAAGAGATTGGCATCAGAAAAGTTCTCGGTGCTTCAGCTACCAGCATAACCCTTTTAGTAAATAAAGAATTTACGGTTCTTGTACTTGTATCCATCCTTTTAGCTGTACCGATGGCATGGTATGCTATTTCTGTTTGGCTTGATGATTTTGCCTACAAAGCCGACATGGGTTTTTGGTTGTATGTGCTTGCCGGAGGAATCGCAATTTTTATTTCCTGGGCTACCATAAGTATTCAATCTATTAAAGCAGCACAGATAAATCCGGTTAAGAGTCTCAAATCCGAATAGGGAGAATTAGCTATGTTCAAAAACTATATAAAAATTGCGTTTAGAAATCTCTTAAAGAATAAGAGCCAAACTTTCATCAATGTTGGCGGACTTACACTCGGTATAATCTGTGCTATTGTCATTTTTCTGATTATTCAATTCGATCTCAGTTTCGATAAATGGCATGAAGATTCTGATAGAATTTATCGTGTTGTACGGCATGAAACTGAATTCGGAAAAAGTGTTTACTATCGGGGAGGTCCTTATCCACTTGCTGAAGCTGTCAGAAATGATGTTACCGGTATTGAGTATTCCACTTTAGTTTTTAATAACCTTGCTAACGAGCCAATCATATCATATTACGATAATGGCAATCTTGTTAAGAAATTAAAAGAAAGTGATTTTGCTTTTGTTGATCCCGACTACTTCAACATCTTAACTTATACCTGGCTATCAGGAAATCCTGAAACTGCCATTAAAAATCCTAATACTGCTGTTGTTACTCAAAGTTTTGCCCTGAAATTATTTGGCACAACTGATGTTTTAGGTAAATCTGTAGTCTTTAATGGTGGTACAGCCGCAGATATTGAAATCACGGGCGTAGTTAAGGATATGCCTGAAAATTCAGACTTCCCTTTCACATTTATTGGTGCTAACTCAACCATGGACAGAAATGGAGAAACGGCAGAAAATCCAAGTTGGGGAAGTAACTCAAGCTCTATGCAAACCTACGTCAAGTTGGAGCCCGGTTTTTCAGAAGAACAGATCAATGAACAACTTGAAGCACTGATTGTAAAATATCGAAACGAGGAAGTTGCTGCTGAACTAGATCTCTTTCTGCAACCTCTTTCCGAAATTCATTTTGACAGCCGTTTCAGTAATTATAATGGACGTGTCATAGAAAAAAGCATGTTGTTAGCTCTTGGTATAATTGGTCTTTTTTTACTTATAGCAGCTTGTATCAACTTCATAAACCTTAATACAGCAATTGCAGTAAGCAGATCGAAAGAAGTAGGCTTACGAAAAACCTTAGGAGGAACAAAATCTCAATTAATGCTTCATTTTTTTGGAGAAACAGCTTTTATAACTCTAATAGCATTAGTTTTGGGAGTAGGTTTATCAGAAATCGTTCTTCAAAATATATCTCCTGTTTTAGGATTTTCTCCTGAGATGAACCTCTTATCTAATGTTGAATTACAGCTCTTTATTGTATCAATTTTCCTGCTGGTAACGTTGCTTGCGGGTTGGTATCCGGCTCAATATCTCTCCAATTTTAATCCAATAGAAGCCATCCGAAATAAGATCCAGTCAAACTATGGGAGAGGTCTTACTTTAAGAAGAGGATTGATCGTAGTGCAATTTACCATTACTCAGGTATTAATTATTTGCACATTAATAATGGCTTCCCAGATAAGATATTTTCAAAATCAGGATTTAGGTTTTGAGAAAGAAGCCGTTGTTCAAGTTCCCATCCAAAATGAGAATATGCCCATTCTTAATGTTTTTAAAAGCTCATTACTGAATAAAACTACTATTCAAAATGTCAGCTTTTCTAATACAGGGACCACAAATAACAGTGTTTGGGGTGGGAATTATATAATGATCGAAGACTCCATCAGGCATGAAAATTCAGGTCAAGTCAAATTCATCGATGAAAATTTTATTGATACCTATGGACTTACCTTACTGGCTGGTACAAACATACAACCATCTGATACTGTTAACGCTTATATAGTGAATCAGTCATTTGCGAAAGAAGTTGGGTATGGAGATAACCTTTCAGGCTTGATTGGTAAAACAACTTCCATGTGGGGAACAGAAGCTCCGATTGTTGGAGTAGTTAAAGACTTTAATACTCAATCTTTACATGAAGGCTTGGCCCCTGTTTTATTAGCTCCCAGAAAAAGCTTCTTTCTTTCCGCTGTTAAAATTAACACTGCCAGAACTAAAGAAGCTTTGGGTGATATCGAAAGAGCTTTTAATACAGCGTTTCCGGATCTGGTATTTGAATATTCATTTCTGGATGAATCAATAGAAAGCATGTATGAAGATGAACAACGTACAGCCAAGATCATGAACGCATTTACTTTAATTGCTATCATAATTGGCTCTTTGGGTCTATTTGGGCTTGTTTCTTACATGTCAACAACCAGAACCAAAGAAATAGGTGTTCGAAAAGTACTGGGTGCAAACCTACTGGATATTCTAAAATTATTTGGAACAGAACTAGCTCTTTTAACAGGAATCTCGTTTGTGATAGCAGCCCCTATTTCATGGTATTTGATGAGAAACTGGCTTGAAGAATTTGCTTATAAAATTGAGCTGGGAATTGGAATATTTCTACTTGCACTTTCGGGAATCTTATTGATATCTGTATTAACCATAGGATATAAGTCGCTCAGAGCTGCTCTTTCCAATCCAATTGAATCCTTAAAAAGCGAATAGGAAAATTATGTTTAGAAATTATATCAAGATCGCCTTGCGAAATTTGAAAAAAGATAAGGGATACACCCTTATAAACTTAATAGGGCTCAGTATGGGTATAGGAGTCTGTCTTATTATTTTCATTTTCCTCCAATTTCACTTGAGCTTTGATTCTTTTAATAAAAAAGCTGCTAATATATATCGTGTAACCACCTCAGAACAAGGACCTGATGGTGATTTTCGTAGTACCGGAAGTATGGAGGGTGCGCTTGCACAAACCCTGTTAGATGAAATTCCTGAAGTGCGGGCGTCAGTAAGAGCTAGCAGATATGGTAAAACATTAATTACCATAGGTAATGAGAATTTCTATGAAGAGAATATTCTAAGAACCGATCCCTCTTTATTCGACATTTTCTCATTCCCATTTTCACAGGGTGATCCGAAAACGGCACTTTCTGATAAATCCAATATAGTATTAACAAAGTCTGTCGCGCAAAAATACTTTAGGGAACAAAACCCCATAGGTCAGGAGATTGTCTTTAATGAAAGAAATCGATACATCGTTACCGGAATTGTAGAAGATCCCCCAGCACAATCACATATCAATTTTTCTATGGTTATAAATATACCGGACTCTCTCTCCGGAAGATCGATAATGGATTGGAACTGGCTTCGCTCTTTCCACACTTATGTTTTACTCGATGAACAAGCTTCCCCGAACGATGTAGAAGCAAAAATTCCAAGTATCCTTGAAGGTAAAATGGCATTAGGAAATGCTGAGTTTCACCTCCAGTCATTAACGGATATTCATTTAAAATCAGATTTAGGATGGGAACTGTTTCCGGAACGCATTTTCAGTATTAATTATATATACCTTTTCAGTATTGTAGGAATATTTATTTTACTAATTGCCTGCATAAACTATGTGAACCTCGCGACCGCCCGGGCTACTACCCGATTAAAGGAAGTTGGTGTAAGAAAAGCTGCAGGTGCCCAACAAGGAAATTTGTTCTGGCAATTTACCGGAGAAATTTTGTTACTCACCTTTACATCCGCTGTATTCTCTCTTGGACTTGTTGAGCTTCTACTTCCCTACGTGAATAAATTAATGGACCTCCAACTTTCTTCAATAGTCATATGGTCTCCGTTATTCATAACCGGATTTATCTCTTTCATATTTCTGATTGGAATCATCTCCGGAACCTATCCCGCATTTATTCTTTCGTCTTTTAAACCGGCTGAGATTTTTAAAGGCAACGGAAAATTACTAACCAGTGAAGGATTACGTAAGGGATTGGTGGTATTCCAATTTTCCGTCAGTATGATCTTAATTATAAGTACGATTATCATAGATCAACAATTGACTTATTTCCAAGACAAAAACCTTGGTTTAAATACTGAACAAGTATTGAATATTTCGCTTGAATCAACCAAAACAAGAGAACTCGGAAATGTTTTTCTTGAAAAGCTCGCAAATCACTCCAACATAGAATCAGTTTCAGCATCCGGAGACCTGCCCGGAAACAGTGGTACTACTTTATACTTATATCCTTTCGAGGATCAAGAATTACCCATGCCTGCGCGTTACATGAGTATAGACCCACAATTTATTAAAACCATGGAAATGGAATTGATTGCAGGCACAAACCTTACAATACCAAATACAAAATCAGAGCAAATTTCAGTAATTGTAAATGAAACTGTAGTAAAAGAAATGGGCTGGAAGCCTGATGAAGCTATAAACCAACGACTAGATAGATTTGTAATAATTGGTGTCGTCAAAGATTTTCATTTTGAATCCCTTGAACAAGAAATCCGTCCTGCTGTTATGGCTCCACTTGGTGATGCTAATCCAGATTATATCTCCGCCCGGCTTAGCCCTTCAAATATTTCAGAGACGATGGATTGGATAAGAAAAGAATGGGATACAGTAGCTGATTCTTATCCTCTTCAATTTACGTTTATGGATGATACTTTCGAAAGTCTTTATAGATCAGAAGAACGATTGGGAATACTTTTTACCGTCTTTTGCATTATAACAATCATTATCGCATGTCTAGGTTTATTTGGCTTGATGGCATTTATGGCAACAAAACGTACCAAAGAAATAGGCATCCGAAAGGTTTTGGGAGCTTCCATTGTCGATATCGTAACCCTTCTCTCGAAAGATTTTATCAAGCTTGTCGTTCTTGGTTTTGTCATTGCAATCCCTATTGCTTGGTATGCTACAAATCAATGGCTTGCAGACTTTGCTTATCGCATCGAAGTTAGTGTTGATATTTTTGCTTTTACTGGAATTTCAGCAATTCTAATATCCTTTTTTACAATAAGTTGGCAGGCTATTAAATCAGCTCTGTCAAATCCGGTTGAATCCTTAAAAAGCGAATAGGTGTCATTATGTTTAGAAATTACCTGAAGATCACACTCAGAAATCTCTGGAAAAATAAGAGTTATTCTTTTATAAATATTTTTGGTCTCGCTGTTGGTTTGGCAAGCTGTATTGTGATTTTGTTATATGTAACAAATGAATTGAGCTACGACAAACATCACAAAAAAGCAGACAGAATTGCCCGAGTAGCTTCCTTTATTGATTTCTCAGGTAGTTATTTAGAGCTGGCTACAACCTCTGCCCCAATGGGACCCACATTAAAAAACGACTACGCTGCTGTTGAAGATATGGTTCGTTTCAGACCAAGAGGAGAATTTCATGTACGCTCAGGAGATACAAATATTAAAGAAACAGACATCATATTTAGTGATCCTACCGTCTTTAATGTTTTCACAATTCCGGTAATTCATGGTGATGCGGAGACCGCGCTTTTAGAGCCTTACACGATGGCCATCTCCAAATCAAAAGCGCTGAAATATTTTGGGAAAGAAAATGTTGTTGGGGAGTCATTGTTGCTGGATGATGAGCATTCTTACAAGATTACAGCAATCTATGAAGACATGCCCCCTGCTTCCCATTTCAATTTTGAGTTTCTTCTTTCAATGGAAACAAACTCAGATGAAGCTAATAATGGTGTCTGGCTTAGCAATAACTTCAGAACGTATTTACTGCTCAAAGAAGGAACTGATTTAAAAGCTTTTGAAGAGAACTTTAAAAGCATCAAAAAAACTTACGTAGAGCCCCAGTTAATTCAGTTTACCGGTAACGGGCTTGACGAATTTGAGGAAGCAGGAAACAGTTTGCATTACCAGCTCCAACCACTTACTGATATTCATCTTCATTCAGATTTAGTTGCTGAATTCAAACCGAATGGAAATATAAACTATGTATTTCTCTTCTCAGGTCTGGCCGCTTTTATTCTTATTCTGGCTTGTATCAATTTTATGAATCTTTCTACTGCACGTTCAGTGAAAAGAGCCAAAGAAGTTGGTATCCGTAAATCCTTAGGTTCGCTAAGAAAACAATTAGTTGGTCAGTTCTTTACCGAATCCATGTTGTTATGTCTTTTCTCTTTTTTGATCGCTCTCCTGCTTGTAGAACTAACACTTCCCTTCTTCAGTAATTTGTCAGGAACCCATCTTGTTACAAATTATTTTTCTGACAGCACTTTAATTACTTCTATTATAAGTATAGTCCTGATTACCGGACTGCTGTCAGGAAGTTACCCGGCCATCATGCTTTCAGGTTTCAAACCAATTAAGGTCTTAAAAGGAGCTTTTCAACATAAAGAAAAGAGCAAATTTAGAAGTACGCTAGTAGTTTTTCAGTTCAGTGTTTCTTTAGTAGTGATTATCGGATTACTGGTTATCAATAAGCAGCTGGAATTTATCCAAAATCAATCTTTAGGATTTCAGAAAGAACAAACAATTATCGTTCATGATGCTTATATGCTTAGCTCCAATCTTCAGGCCTACAAAGATCAATTATTAAACGAACAAGAGTTTAAGAGTTCCACTGTTTCCAGTTATTTGCCCGTAAGCGGATTTTCTATGAACGACCAGACCTTCTGGCCTAAAGGAGAAGATCCGATTCAGGGGAATAACTCATCTCTGCAGGTTTGGCGTGTTGATGAAGATTATATTCCAACATTGGGAATGGAAATTATTGAAGGTAGGAATTTTTCTAAAGAAAGAGGATCGGATGGAAATACTGTAATTCTAAATGAAGCGTTAGCTCAACGATTTGGTTTTGAAGATCCTGTCGGAGAAATAATTACAACCTTTACACAAAATCCGGATGGCTCTTTTGATAATGAAAACCTGAGGGAGTTTACCATAATAGGAATAGTAAAGAATTTCCATTTCAGATCACTCAAAGAAAACATCTCACCTTTGGGGCTTTTCAAGGGAGCTAGCCGTGGAAATGTCATCTTTAAAATTGATGCAAAGAATGCTTCAATCGCGCTTTCCAAGCTTGAAAATACCTGGACTGAAATGGCTCCGGGTCAACCTTTCAGCTATTCTTTTTTAGATGACCGATTTGACCAAATGTACAGATCTGAGAACCGTGTCAGCAATCTGGTATTTGCCTTTTCTGTCTTGATCATTGTTATCGCTTGCCTTGGTTTATTCGGACTTTCAGCATACAGCGCCGAACAACGCACCAAAGAAATTGGAATCCGGAAAGTGCTTGGTGCAAATGTCGCAGGAATCGTTTCGCTTGTATCACGTGATTTTATAAAACTGATCCTGATCAGCTTTTTTATTGCAGCTCCTATTGGATATTTCATCATGCAAAAGTGGCTGACAGAATTCACTTACAAAACCAATATCGGTTTTGATGTTTTTCTGATTTCAGGGATTGGAATAATTGTGATCGCTGTCATTACAGTAAGCTGGCAATCAGTAAAAGCCGCTCTTGCAAATCCTGTCAAATCACTGAAAAGTGAATAAAGTTACAAAATAAATACATGATCAAACTCAGAAACATAGACAGATACATCGACAAAAGACTTCAACGAAACTTCATCCTTAAAGGAATTGATCTGGATATTGAAGAAGGAGATTTTGTAAGTATCATGGGACCAAGCGGAGCCGGGAAATCTACTTTGCTTAATATTATTGGTTTTCTGGATGACGCTAATGAAGGCGAGTATTATTTCCTCGATGAACCTGTTCACAGTCTGAATGAAAGGCAAAAGTCGGAATATCATCGATCTTATATTGGTTTTGTTTTTCAGGCGTATCATTTGATTGATGAACTTACGGTATATGAAAACATTGAAATGCCTCTCCTCTATCGAAAAGTAAAAGGCAGTCAGCGGAAAAGCATGGTAGCGGACATGCTGGATCGATTTAATATTGTGGCTAAAAAAGATCTGTTTCCAAATCAGCTCTCCGGTGGACAACAGCAATTGGTTGGAGTAGCGCGCGCTTTGATCGGAAGTCCTAAGCTTATCTTAGCTGATGAACCGACCGGTAATCTCCATTCGGATCAAAGCAAAGAGATCATGGAGACCTTTAAGAAATTAAACAAAGAAGACGGAGTTACTATTATTCAGGTAACTCATTCTGATGAAATGGCGTCTTATGGAGATCGGGTTATCAATCTTCAGGATGGAGCTGTCACTGAAAACAATCCTTATGAGGAGGAATGATCATGCAAAACGTAAGAGTACAATTCACTATACCTAATGTAGAAAAAGTTGCTAACCTTGATATTCACGTTAACGGAGAACAGAGAAGTCTCAAATTTCGAGTTGAAACTTTCGACTGGGATTCTGATAATGGCAGTTCCGAGGACCTGGTAAATATTCTGAGAGACCGAATACAAAACTATGATTCTCAATGGGAATTATATCATATTGGTGCCCCGCAAGAACATAGTATACCTGTTACATTTCGATTCAATGAAAATAATTCTGAGAACTAAGTTTTTTATAAAGATCAGTATTCTCCTTTTGGGGTGCTTGTTTTTAGTTGATTCAGAGCTGAAAAGTCAATCTATTGATAAATCTGAACTAAACTCCATCTCCCAAAAAGCGGAACAGATTGAACGGGTTCGGGCCCTTATAATTCATCAAAATGGTGAAACACTCACAGAAAAATCCTTTAATGGGAGAGATCTGAACCATCCTTTTAATATTAAGTCGGCCTCTAAAAGTATTATTGGTTTATTAACGGGAATTGCCATTGAAAATGGATTTATCCCTTCCATTGAAGAGCCGATAAAAACATATTTCCCTGAATATTTTGAAGATAATCCAGACTCCATTAAGGAATCTATTACCATCCGCAACTTGCTCACTATGCAAACAGGTTTGAGATCAACTAGCTCCGGTAACTACGGAGCGTGGGTAATTAGTGATAATTGGGTTGAATACGCTCTGGATCAGGATTTTGTATCTCAAATAGACGGAAGAATGGTCTATAGTACCGGAACCTCTCACCTTCTATCTGTTATTATTTCGAAAGCAAGTGGAATGTCTACAAAGGCGTTTGCTGAAAAATACCTATTCGGCCCTATGAACATTCGTGTGGGCGGTTGGGATAAAGATCCACAGGGAAATTATATGGGCGGAAATAATCTTGCTTTAAAACCTGCTGATTTACTTAAGATCGGTCAATTAATGCTCGACAATGGTAGATATGATGATGAACAACTCATTTCAAAAGATTGGGTGAGTGACTCATTCGGCACATATACCTACAGCAACTATAATCCATATGGATACGGATATCAATGGTGGAACCAAACTATTGGTGGCTATAAAACTTTTTTTGCCTGGGGAAGCGGTGGGCAGTATATATTTATAATCCCTGAATTAGAAACAGTTGTGGTAATCACTTCTTCGACAGCAACTACAGATCGTAGTAGAAGTTATAAGACGCCTGTCTTTGAGCTTGTTCAATTTGATATAATCCCTTTTCTTGAAGCACGTATTAACTGACGAAAGAATTATTTAATTAGAAACCAGACAACAGAAAAAGCATTTTTATTTCAAGTTACCTGTGTATTAGCTAATTATTTATTATTTGTAACAAACACTTCTTACGTTACTCTATTACCTGTACGAGAATAAATTTCTCAGGGGAACAAAAAAAATAACCGGCTTAGGTATTTGTAGCAAATTTTCTGAGTTGCTGTCTGTCAGGATTCATGCATGTTTAAAAACTATATTAAGATTGCAATAAGGAATCTCCTTAAGAATAGGGTGTATTCTCTTATAAATATTTTAGGGCTATCTATTGGTCTTGCAACAAGCTTGCTGATATTGCTATATGTAGTAAATGAATGGAACTATGATCAATTTCACAGTAAGTCTGAACGGATTTTTCGGGTTGTTCAAACAATGGAATCTGAAAATAATAGTGAAGCAGACGCTTCTACACCCTTTCTTCTGGGACCTGTTTTAGATGCCGAATTCCCTGATCTGATTGAAAGTACAGTTCGGCTTTATAATCTGCAGGACGAATCTCATACCTTCAGGAACAAACAAAAAGGAGTCTCTTTTAAGGAAACGAATTTTTATTTCGTTGATTCTACTTTTTTTAACGTTTTTTCTGCGGGTCTCATTAGAGGAAATCCATCTGAAGTTTTAAAAAACCCCGGCTCACTTGTTATTAGTGAAGAACTTTCTGAAAAATACTTTGGTAACGAAGATCCTGTTGGCAAAACACTTAATTATAAAGGTATTCTTGATCTGACCGTAACCGGTATTATGAAAACATGGCCGGATCAATCTCATATGGATATTGATCTTATTGCTTCCTTTAGCAGCGTTAATGCAATCTACGAAGCGGATCAGGAATATGATCAGAGTTGGCTCTGGAACCCCATTTGGACTTACCTTCTTCTCAATGAGGGAGTTGATCCTGATGATATAGAAGCTCAATTCTCTACAATCGAAGAAAATTATTTTTACGCTTATTCAGGTTGGCCGGCAGATGAAGAAGTAACTCTTTCTCTTCAGCCTATCACTGATATTCATTTGCACTCCGCTCTTGAACAGGAAATGGAAATAAACAGCTCTATTGTTTATCTCTATATATTATTAGTTGTAGCAGGATTTATCCTGATCATTGCCTGCATAAACTTTATGAACTTATCTACCGCTCGTTCTCTGGAACGAAGCAGAGAGGTTGGAATGAGAAAAGTACTGGGAGGCTACAGAAAGCAATTATTCTATCAATTTATTGGCGAATCTTTCCTTATATGCCTGATTGCAATAGTAATCGGTATTTTAATGGTTTTTGCTTCCTTACCTTACTTTGGAGAAATGGTTGGAAAAGATCTTTCATTAAATCTTTTCTCACATTTTGCAATTATCCCGGGACTTCTGCTGCTCACTATATTTGTGGGATTATTTGCCGGATCTTACCCTGCTATTTATCTTTCCTCCTTTGAGCCTGTACAAGTATTGAAGGGTTCCATTGTACAAGGAAGAAAAAGTGCCCTGTTCCGTAAAATGTTAGTCACCTTTCAGTTTACTCTTTCGATAATTTTAATTATTGGCACCGCTGTTATTTATAAACAGATCCAGTTTATTCAGGAAAAAGACCTGGGGTTTGATGAAAGTTCAGTTATTCTGCTCCCAACTAAACAAAACCTAATAGCCTGGGAGTTTGAAACCTTTAAAGAGCGTGTACTTTCATTTTCACAAATCGAATCCATGACCGGCTTAAGTAAAGTTATTGGCTCTGAAAAACAGGAAAACTACCACTATGTACCGGAAAAGTTTGGTGAAAGCAATGATGAGTTAAATCTCGCATTTCATACTACACATGACTTGGTAGAAACTTTTGATCTGAAACTAATTGCCGGCCGGTCTTTTTCCAAAGATTTTCCAACTGATGCGGAACAGGCCGTACTGATCAATCGTAAAATGCTGGAAAAGCTGGAGCTGAATAACCCCGATGAAGCCTTAGGAGAAGTATTCTACTTTTACCCTAAGGACGGTGGAAGAAAAGCTAAGTCAGTAATTGGTGTTTTAGAAGACTTCAATTACGCCTCGCTAAAAAGAGAAATTGAACCACTTACTATTTCATTAGTCGAGGGCACCTTCCCTTTTTTGGGTTTTATAGAACACACAGCAGTGGAAATCGCTCCCGGAAATCCGAAAGAAGCACTGGCACATATAGAAGAAGTTTGGAAAGAAATGAATCCGGTTGATCCATTTGAATTTCAGTTTCTAGATGATCGTTTAGCTGAGATCTATGAAGCCGAAGATACCATGAGTACACTTTCTATTGCTTTTTCGATACTCTGTATTCTTATTGCTTCACTTGGACTGCTTGGGCTGGCATCATATTCCGCTCAGCTTAAGGAAAAAGAGATCGGGATCAGAAAAAGTCTTGGTGCCTCTGTTTCTGATATCGTTAAGTTATTGTCCAAAGATTTCCTGGCTCTTATTGCGATTGCAAATCTCATTGCCTGGCCTCTCACTTTCATCATAGCACAAAACTGGTTGGAAAACTTTCCGTATCGATTTGATATCGCGACAAACCTTCCTGTTATTTTTATAGGATCCGGTATTTTTATAATGATCATCGCCCTTGCAACGATCAGTTACCATGCTTTAAGAGCCGCTCTGGTTAATCCTGTTGATGCAATTCAAAATAATTAGGAAGACAGTTAATCAGCATTATTCCGAAACTGTTTTTTCATTTTTATAGTTAAGTTCAGTGATGGCAAATAAACTATCTCTTACTGCATCCTACATAGCTGTAAAGTTTTACGGGTTGACATTAAATCCCAAAATCGCTTCTTTTTTCACCCCTTTTACAATCAGTTTCTATGAAAAGGTAGTGTCTTATTTGCCTGCCAAACTAAGCTGGAATCAGAAAGCATTCCGATCACGATTTTGGAGAAGTTTCTTTGTCTGGTGGGAAGAATTACTACTTCCCGGAGATCTGATGCATATCATCTCCCGAAAATATTATGTCGAACATGCTGTTCAGAAAGCAATCAATGAGGGCTGTGAGCAATTTGTAATTCTTGGTTCAGGCTTTGATCATCTCGGATCATTATTTGCTGCTAAAAATATACCATCATTCGAGATAGATACTCCTTCCATGATTCAGCATAAACGGAGAATGCTTACTCAAAATGGTTTTAAATCAGAACATCTGAACTTGTGCCCTATTGACCCTGCCAACCAAAACATAAATGAAGTACTTTTAGAAACGGGTGAATTTGATCCCACTAAAAAAACCGTTTTTCTTGCTGAAGGCTTCTTCGATTATTTATCTCTCGACAGTAACCGAGCTATATTAGAGAACATAACGGCTTTATGTTCTGATCTTAAACTGATCAGTACGTTTTTTGATCTCGGTGAATTGAACTTCTTCCATCGGTTTATGTTTACTAGCGGAGTAGCAATGGTTGGAGAGACATTAAAACTTCCTCTAAGCAGAAAAGAGTTTATTGCTCTGCTGAATGAGTTTGATATCAAAACTGAAAATGAAACCAGCTATTCAAAGATCGAACAGGAACTGATCTCAAAAATGGAAATTGACCTTCCGGTACTTAAAGGGTTTTATATTCTGGAAAGCTCCAAATGTTAATTAGAATCTGAATTCACGATTCTTTACTGAATCTGTAGCTGAACTATCAGGTTTTTCTTTATTATTTGAACTTACATCACTTAGCGAAAGACCTACTCTCGAAATCTGAATTCTGTTTATGAAAGGAGCATCAAAAGTAAAAGAAGAATCTGTTTGTACCGAGTCTTGCACAACTTCAGGTTCTGGGTAATTGTAATAAGCAATTCCGCTCAGGTTCATCATATTCTTCAGTATCCAATCCTTTCTTTCCTTTACATATGGTGAAGCAGGCTCCACTCTCATTCTTTTAGGATTAGGAAGAACAGCAGCCATACGCGCTGACTCATCGTCTTTTAAAAGTTCAGCTTCTTTATTAAAAAAGTGATCCGAAGCTTTTCCGATTCCATAAACACCCGGACCAAATTCAGCTATATTCAGATAGACTTCCAACACACGTTCTTTTCCCCAAAGTGCATCTATGGTTAAAGCCAGTCCTGCTTCCACACCTTTTCTCACGAAGTTCTTATCGCTACTCAAAAAGAGGTTTTTAGCAACTTGTTGTGTGATGGTACTGGCTCCACGGACTCTCACACCTTCTTCCATTTCCTGATACGCTTCAGCAATAGCCACCAGATCAATTCCGGGGTGTTCCCAAAACTTTTGATCTTCTGATGCAACTACAGCCCATTTAATATTTTGTGGGATATCTTCATACTCTACCCATCTTTCTTTCAGGCTGTATCTTTCCACTCCAACCTCTTCCCAGTCTTCCTGAAGAGTAAATGCCGTGTAAGATGGATTCACCCATTTCAAAGACCAAAGCATTACAAAAGCCATTACAGTAAATACAACCAGACTTATTGAAGTCCACTTTAATGTCTTTTTTGTATAAACCCAGGTTTTTGCAGCAATTTCCTTAAGATCGGTTTTTTGCCCCTCATTTTCCGAATGTTCAAAATCTATGTATTCCATATGTTCTTATAGACCTTTTAACGGATTTTGTTCTGAGATTTAACGTTTTTGATTGAACTTTATGTAAACAATATGGGGTATTCTTGGAGATCTTAAATAATTCGTTGCCAATTTAGTAGTGATAGTTCGAAGAATCATTGCCCTTAGTATTTAAGACGGAGAAGTGAGCGTGATCCGGAGGCGCCTGCGAAGCAGGAATAATCCTTTCTGGTGAAAAACCTAGAACTGCATCTGATCGAACGAAGACCTTTAGGATTATTCAGCGTAGGATCAGTGAGCCCGTCTTAAATATTTCGGCTTGATCTTTTGTCCCGTTCGAACGGGATATCAAGACAAAAGTAGGTACCCGTATTCTAAGCTAAATGTGTTTATAGGGTTCCGCTCCTTTGTTCTATGTACTTTTGTGCCGACAAAAGTACCAAAAACTCCCGACAAGAATTATTGGCGCGAACTCCATTACTCGACTAATCATTACAAAAGGTCTACGAACGTATGATACATATTCAAGAATCAGCCAGAGTGTAATGATTGCTCCTTAGGAGCCGTCGATTTCATTGCGTTCTTTGCCCACCAATAATTCTAAAGGTCGGTGTAATTGGAAGCTTTTTTCTAATCTCGTCAAGATTATAAGAAACAGGAACATTATTGGATAAATTATCCTCCTTCTACATAGATTACTCTACTTTCTTCATAGATTCAGGGAGTTGTTTAGTAGCTTTTGCTCCTAGTTCTTTAAGCATCTCTACCTGACGAATCACATTACCACTTCCTTCTGATAAACGAGATTTCGCTTCATCATAGCTCTTTTGAGTCTGCTCAATGCGCTGTCCTACCTCTTCAAGGCTTTCAGCAAATAGCACAAACTTATCATACAACGCTCCACCTCTGTCAGCGATCTCCAAAGCGTACTTATTTTGCCTGTCACGCTTCCAGATAGTATTAATGGTAAATAGTGTGGCTAACAGCGTTGAAGGGCTTACGATAACTATATTCTTTTCGAAAGCTTCATTGTATAAATTTGGTTCAGTTTGTAACGCTGCAGCGAAAGCCGGTTCAACAGGAATAAAAAGCAAAACAAAATCAGGGGTTTTATCTGCGTAGATCTGCGGGTAATTTTTATCACTCAATCCTTTTACATGAGCTTTTACGGATAATACATGCTGCTTCAATGCAGACTGAATTTCTGTTTCATCCTCAGCGGATGTAAATCGTTCAAATGCAGTTAAGGACACTTTGGAATCCACGATCAGGAATTTCTCGTCCGGTAGTTTAACGACTACATCCGGTTGTAATCTTCTGCCGTCATCGGTGGTTTCGCTTTGTTGAGTAAAATATTCTTCATCCTTACGCAATCCGGATTTTTCCAGAATACTTGCCAGTACTACTTCTCCCCAATTTCCCTGTGCTTTGGAATCTCCTTTTAAAGCTTTGGTCAGATTTTTGGCGTCTTCACTCATTTGCTGATTGAGCTGAACCATGTTTTTGATCTGTTCGCGTAATCCAGATCGCTCCTGCGTTCCTTTTTCGTACGTCTCCTCTACTTTCTTTTTGAACTCTTCAAGTTTGAGCCCAAGCGGATTCAATATTTGATCTAAACTCTCTTTATTCTGCTTACTAAATTTCTCTGATTTTTCATCAAGGATCTTATTAGCCAGATTTTCGAACTGAACTTTCAGTTGTTCCTGCATCTCCGCCAGTTCACCTTTCTGCTCAGCTAGTTTTTCCTGAAGTGAACTGTAATCTGATTTTAAACCGGCAAGTTGGCGATCAAGATCAGCGCTTCTGTCTCGTTCTTCTTTAAGCTGATCTTCTTTTTCCTGCTGAAGAGCTTCCAGCTTTTGCTCGGTTTCGGAGAGCTGCTCATCCAGATTCGAATTCCTTTCTTCCAGTCTGGAAGTCTCTGATTTCGATTTAAAATGAGCAATGAAAAACCCTGCGGTTGCTCCTACTGCCAATGCTATAACTGCTAAAATGTAATCCACTTCCTTTCTTTAATATTTTAAGCTCTAATATACCCAACAAACTTCTTAATCAAGCTAGTATATTTCCACTTGGTCTAGTAAAAATAATATCCGATGCTGACTTGAAGTGATAATGAATTTAATATTCTAAAGTCTCAAGTTCTTTTCTAATAATTTCAATATGTAATGGAAACTGTTTAATAAGGTCATTTTCAGAAATAGCACCAATACTTAATCGAATATTTTCATTATCACCTTCTGCCACATTTTTTTTTAATGTTTTGTCAAATTCAGTTGTTAAGTGAAGCAAATGTAGAATTTGGTAAAGATGACTTCGAATTTTTTCCGAATCATATGTATTTTCTTCTATTACATTTGTGAGTTTTCTGATTAAGTTATCAAAATCAACTTTAGGATTAAATGGAGTCTCTATTGGAATAGAGATATATAATATCATCTTTGCTTTAATCTCACTTACTATTTTTCTAATTGCCAACTCGTTTCTTTTTTTCTCAGTGAAGTTATACTCTCTAACTATTTTATTCTTATATAAATGAGTTTGGAAAAGGTTTCTTATATAAAGCCCCCCAAGAGATGACATGATTAAAATGATAATCGTTAATATATAACCAAACAGCGTATTAATACCTGCTAGTTCAAAAATACTATTAAGTTGCTCAATCATATAATTAACCTGGAAAAGATTGCCCCTACTGCCAATGCTATAATTGCTAAAATGTAATCCATTAATCTATTTCTCTGTTTTTAAAAGGGCGAATGATCAGTCGAATCCCTTTATCATAAGTTATATAATTTTGTGTCCAGTTAATTAAAGCGACAACTCTGTTTCTGAATCCTACCAAAGCCATTAAGTGTACAAACATCCAGACCAACCATGCCAATATTCCATCAAAGAAAAACCTCCCGACTTCTGCCACAGCTTTGTTTCTCCCTATCGTAGCCATTGAACCTTTATCTGAATATGAAAAGGGTTTCATTTCTTCTCCCTTCGCAAAATTATTCAGATTTTTAGCCAACAATCCTCCCTGCTGTATAGCTGTTTGAGCTACCATAGGATCGCCATTTGGGTTTTCGTCAGATTTCATCAAACATACATCTCCGATGCAAAAGATCTCTTCGTAACCTTCAACTCTATTATATTGATCAACAAGGATTCTTCCCCGTTCAATAGATTTTGAATCTATACCGTCAATTAAGTTTCCTGAAACTCCAGCAGCCCAAATCAACGTTTTTGAAGGCAGTTCTTTATTATCAGTTTTTACGGTTGAACCATCAAAGTCTTCAACTTTAGTATTTAACCAAACATTAACACCCATTTCCGTCAAATACTCTTTGGCTTTTTCGCCTTCTTTGGAACCCATTGTTCCCAAAAGTGTATCGGTTGCTTCAACCAAGTGAACATTCATTCTTCTCAGATCAAGATCAGGATAGTCTTTGGGTAAAACATGTTTCTTTAATTCTGCTAAAGCACCCGAAAGCTCAACGCCTGTAGGGCCTCCACCTACCACAACATAATTCATTAAACGCTCCCTTTCTTCCAGGTCACTTGTTAAAAGAAAGGCTTCACAATTTTCCAGAATCAGACTTCTAAGATTCAAAGCATCCGTCACTGATTTAAGTGCCATGCTTTTCTCTTCGATCACTTTATTTCCGAAATAGTTTGTTTTGCTCCCTGTGGCTATAATCAGAAAATCATAATCAATTAGACCGGCTTCAGTAACAAGTCTTTTATTTTCTGAATCAATTCTTATTGCGTTGGTATTTCTGAAATAGAATTCTGACTTTTTCCAGAGGATCTTTCGAAGAGGATATGCGATGGAGTCCGGCTCCAGACCCGAGGTTGCAACCTGATATAATAATGGCTGGAAATTATGATAGTTATTTTTGTCAATAAGCACTACCTGATAATATTTTGAAGAGATTTGGTTCAGTATCTTCAAACCGCCAAAACCACCCCCTATTATTACTACTCTCTTTAAGTTTGATTCAGGAATATTAAGTGCTGACATTTTAACTACATGTTTTTTAAAATTTCAGGCGTTTTACTCCGAACTTCTTGATTGAAGAAAAGTCCGTTATGTCTTTGTCCTTTCAACATATAATGTTGATCGTTTCCATCCAAGAATTGATTTAATTTTATTGCTCTTTCTACAGGTAACACCTGATCATTTTCAGCATAAAAAACAGTAATGGGTTCCTCGATCTTTTGCAGAGCCACATCTGTTCTCAGCGGATATCGAACCAGAAACGAAGGCAGAAAAGGATACGCAGCATTTTTCATATCCACCATGCTGTAATAAGGTGTCCACAATATCAATCCTTGTGGATCATTAGCTGCTGCAACTTGAGCTGCAATTCCCGAACCCATCGAGTAGCCTAACAGGTAAATCGTTGATTCCTCATACTCTTTGGTCATTTCATCATAGAGAATCATCATGTCTCCAACCAGATCCTCTTCATTTTTGAGCTTCCCTGTACTTTTACCAAATCCTCGATAATCGGGATATAACACATCATATCCTTCGTCCATAAACAAGCTAAACTTCGCCGGACTGGTATCGTTATTTCCTGCATTTCCATGAAAGTAGATCACCAATCCTTTGGCTGAATCCTCCACTTTTGCATGAATAGCATGGATTTTAGCATTATCAGTGGTTTCAAAAAAGCGTTCTTCGAAATCAAATTCGTAATTATAGGTATGATCTGCAGGTAAAGGTCGAGGACTAAATAATATAGAATTCTGAATATTGTAGAAATAAACACACACTGCAACGTACAAAATACAGAGTGTGATAAAAGTAGCTAATAAAGATTTTTTTTGTCCTGGACATGGAAGACTTTGAGTTCTTTTGAAGCTACAAATACAATCCGAAAGAAGTTCGATAATTTGTAATTGCGGTTATATTTTTTAAACGCTAAGATCATCCTGAACTCGTTTCAGGATCTTTGTGAAGCCTATATCTAAAACATTGGCAGATTTATAACCAGAGACACACCTTAAGATCCCGAAATAAATTCGGGATGACCTGCTTGCAATGTTTAGATTGGTATAAATAAATTTTTCTACTAATTATATGATATCTAAATGGATGACCTTAAAACACCTCAATTAAACACCATTTGATGATATCCTTTATGCATATATGTTGTCACAACTGTCAACATAGAAAGTCCGATCTTGATTTGAGTATTTACTTCCTCATGCTCATAATTACGTGCGAGTAAAGATTGACCGCATACGTATAACTCAACACCGGCTTCTTTTAGCTCGTCGATTAGTTGCAGATTAGGATTATCAAGCTCGTACTTCTTTTGATATGCTTCGTTATTCAGGATCACATCTGTAGCACCACCATGTATTGCAACAGCCACATTCAGGTTTTCAGCTTTTACTCCACCTAATCCATGAAGATTCAACATTCTGGCAACATTATTGAGTCCGGGATTTATGCTTTCTTTGTCTCTTTGTAAAGTTTTGAGATCTACCACGATTCTATACTCAATTTCTGAATCGGGATTTACCGCTCCTTCAATTTCATATATGGTGCCATAGTTTTTAATGATAGGATTAGCTCCTTTTTGGGCAAATGAACAGGTTGCTACTATAAACAGTATTAATAATGTAAGAGTGTATTTCATTTTGAAAGTATTTTGCACTTAGCTATCAGCCTTCAGCTTTTGGGACTAAACCTCAAAAGCTGATAGCTATGAGCTGAATGCTATTTTTTAAGTTAATTTCTCAATTTTTACTAAAGTTTTGATTTTAAAACACCTGATGCTTTGGTATATCCGCCATCTCCGCCATCCACAAAATGTATATGCTGATCTTTTCGATCTCTTACGTAGCAGGACATAATGCTTTCTTTACTCCGATGTGTACCGAACTGTATCTCTGCATCAGATTCCATCTTGTTTAGAAATTTTTCCAATTTATCGTGCTGAGCTTTCAATCCGGATATTACTGTATTTATTCGCCCATCAAGTACTAATGTATCTGTTAGCTCTACAAGAGTATTCAGATATTCCTGTCCTTCTGCATTGAACCTAAGATAAAACTTGCCAACAGCAGTAGAGAATGTTCTCTTCAGAAAAAATTTAAAATTTCTGGAGCCGTGTTTTATTTTCATTTCCGAGTTTATTCTATCCAGAGTAGCATTCAAGCTTAATCCGGCGATACTGATCGGACTTCTTTTTTTGTGTGACCCATAAATGTTCTCAATTTTGTCCAGCACTTTCTTGTACACAGGTCCTTGATCATCTCTGTTGCAAGCTTTAACTAATAAACACAAAATTTCATGTTGATCTTCCGGTGGTTTGATTCGGTCCCACCTGCATTCCATTCCTTCCAGGTTCAATATATTCTTCAGCACTTCCGGTGACTTATAAGAATCGTTTTCGCCCTTTATAATTCTTTCTACATAATGGAGACCGCCTCCAAGAATAATCGGTATCGAAAGATGTTCATTGATCTTTCCTTTTGCCAGTTTCAGCTTATATCCGTTGTCATATACTTCTGACACAGGCATATTTCCTACCCGCAAAAAGAGATCAAAATTATCAAAGCTGTTGTACTGATGTTCATTCAGAGCGTTTAGACAATCTTCGAGTATCTCAGAAGGAACCAAAAGAGTAGCTCCATCTCCCCCAAAGAAAAAAGGAATTGTGATTTTAGCTTCATGAGCAATATTTAAAACTGCGATAATGCTTCCGGTGGCGATCAGATTCACCACTTCATGGTTTCCTGAATTTATTGATTGAGTGGAATCTAAAATATCTGTTATAACAACGTGCCAATCAGAGGGTACATCCTCAAAGAGTTCTTCTTTTTGCAACAATCTGGAAATAGATTGTCGATACTCATTTAGATTCGTATAGAAATGGGGAGATCCGGTTGAAGACATAGGCTCAAAGATTAGCTATTTCACCATTGAATACAAAACCAATTATGGATGAGCTGAATCTAAAAATTTATCTTGAGATGGGCGGTAACTCCGGGTTCTCCAAATTCATTGAGATAACTAAAACTTGCTTCCGGAATCCTTTCGGACATATCTCTTGCCCGGGAAAATGCATTAATACCACTTAATAATCTATTCGCAACCATTAAAGTAAGCAAAGTGGGTAGCTGATTTTCAGAATTTGCTACTCTGTCTCTTGTGTCACGAAATTCAAATCTATCGTTATCTGTTTCCCAGTTCCACCTGTTTTCGGGAGTGTCGGGAAGTACATTTTGCCAACGTCGGGTTCTAAGTTGAAAATCATTGTATTCATCCAGGTTATCAAAATTAGCTACTGCCAGCTCAAATTCTCTGTTTCTGTTGGTAAGTGAAACACCTGCTTTTGATCTGGCCAAAATATTCAGATTACCTTCCAGACGATTTGCTCTGGCACTAAGTCCAAAGAAACCTGCCAAAAGAGCTATTTCAGATCCCAAATGAATTTTGCCACGAGTCCAGTTTTCATTATCAACATAATGATGCCCCAATCCCGGAACTACAAAAGAAAGTAATAAAGCCTTTCGGGGACTTGGAAGCTCTTCGAATTTACTTTGTTGCCCTCCATATTCAAATCCTACCGATTGGGCGGAAACAGTATGAATAACGAATATTGAACACGTAATAATGAATAACGACGTATAGCTTAATTTTAAAATTATGCTTCTAAGACTTATTCTTCTGATCAATATTCTGTATTCGTTATTCATTATTCTTCTTCCTTTCTCTTCCCCAATGTCGGAAAATAGAAACGCTAAATCCAATCATCAGCAAAAAAGTACCCAGCCACACAACGGAAATAAAGGGTTTTTGTTCTGCAACAACTAAGATCCATTCACTTTCATATTCTTCATCTAACCCTTCAATACTCAGATCTATTTCACCACTTTCGGGATATACTTTTGAAAAACTGAATGTAAGATCGTGTCCAGGTAACTCAACAGGTGGAGAAAACACGAATGTTTTGCCTTCCTCATCATTATAAAGCGCAAATAACGGCTCGATCAAATACTGTTGACTACTAGCCATATGAGTAATTTGTATTTGAGCTCTTACTCCTATATTTGTATTCGGAGGTAATTTCGTGGTGTCTTCCATCGCGTATTCCAAAAATGACATTTCAAATCCGCCAACGGTAATAGTCTCTCCTTTTTCGAATTGGATGGTCTGTGTCTCAGGAACTTTGCCTTCTTCTTTTGCAACCGGATTAACATTGGCTCTTCGGGCTATCATATCATTTCTCTGTTTGATAAATGAACTTCCTGCTACATAAAGATAGATATCACTCAATAAACCGGATCGGACATCAGGATCAACTGACCATTGAACGTTTTCCTGAGTAGAAGTTGCCAACATAGGATATACTTCCGGATTCATATAAAATGGTTCCCCACTTCCCAAAGGCAAAGGCTCGAAAAGAAGTTTATAAGTTTGTTGCCCGGGACGATTCTGATCCTGCAGATCAAATCCTTTATAGGTTACTATATACTTATCATTTACAATTTTCGGCTCTTCGAGTTTTAACTCCAGAAAAAGAACGGGTTCAGTAACCGTAAAACCCATTTCATCTTTGATCACGCCTTGTTCAACCTGTTTGTTGTAGTTGCTGATCCTTTCATCCAGCATTGGCTTGTTGTAAACAGATGAAGCCAGAATTCCGATCAATAAAACCCCGAAGCCTACGTGAGTAACAGAGCCTCCGATCAACTTTGGTTTTTTTACACACAGCTGAACAATTACGAAAGTATTTCCAACTACTGCAAAGAAAGCCGTAAACATATAGAGTATGTAGTACAAGTCTCTGACCTCACCAAAAAATACAGCCGCAATCGTTAAAGCAGATGTAATTAAAAGCGGATTTATAAGAGCTGATGATAGGGTTTCAAAAGAGTATTTTTTCCAAAAAAGATACTGCCCGATCACCGTAAATACCGCCATTATCATGGCAATAGGCATGCTCCATTGATTGTAGAAACTGATTTCCGGAGGAGTTGGGTTTTCATTGAATAACAATCCTATAATAGGAGAACTGGTTCCCAAAATGATGACAAGTCCAAGTATGAACAGCAGTATTGCTCCCGTAAAAGTCATGAATTCACGAGATAAGATCTGCGACTCTTTTTCCTGAGATGGAAGTTCTTTATATCTCCACAGAAACATTCCCAAACCAAGTCCTGTTATCACTAACATGAAAATCAGAAGCTGATTATATAAACCAAGATCCACAAAGCTGTGAACAGAAGAATCCGCCAAAATCCCGGATCTGGTCAAGAAGGTTTCATAAACAATGGCAACATAAGCCAGCAATGCAAAAATGATGGACGACTTTTGTGCCACCGAACTTTTTCGCTGAATGATCATAGTGTGGATACCGGCTGTACCAATCAACCACGGAACGAGTGAAGCATTTTCAACCGGATCCCAAGCCCAAAATCCACCAAATGAAAGAGTTACATATGCCCAATATCCTCCCAGAAAAATAGCTGTAAGCAGTGCCACATTTGAACTTAATGTCCATGGCAAAGCAGGTCCAACCCATTCATTGTATTTTCTTTTCCATAATGCAGCCATAGCAAAACAGTATGGAATAGTCATCATAGAAAAACCAACAAACAAAAGAGGAGGATGGATCATCATCCATGGGCTTTTGAGCAGATCGTTCAACCCGCTCCCATCCGGTGGAGCAAAATCGGGGTTATTCTGTACTACGGGAATGTCCGGAAAGTTCTCTGCAAATGTTCTGAATGGAGAGGCTCCGATTGTCAGATCTCCAAATTGCCATCCAACTATCATAGATATCAAAAATAACTGAGTAAGCGTCAGAAAAAACATCACGGGAGCACGATAAGGAGATCGCGTCCATCGAATCAATCCCAATCCAAACAACCAGGAAAAGAATATCCACAACATAAAACTACCTTCCTGACCACCATAAAAAGCTGACCAGATGTATTTTGCAGAAAGATCTAAACTGGTGTAATTATAAACGTAATAGTATTTAAACTGATGGGTAAAGAGAAGATATACCAGCAAGGCTGATGCGGCGATCATAAACAAACCTTGAAAGCCAAAAAACCAGTTTCCTATTTTCAGCCTTTGCTCGTTTTCATCAGAAGCACTTTTAAAATAGTAGAAAAGGGAACCTAGTCCAGAAACAAACGCCAGAGTAATTAAAAGTTTACCAACAATTCCGATCATAATCAGCTTTGTGATGCTTTTTCAAATTCAGGAGCATCGTTGTACTTAGAAGGACATTTCATCAACATTTCGTTGGCATAGAATGTATCTCCTCTCATTTCTCCAATAACAACTAATCGGTCGGCCTGCTCAAAATTATTAGGCTTAGGCTTTGAATAAACCACTCTTTTACTTGCACCGTCCTCATCCTTCATGTAAAAAGAGAAAATCTTGGTCTCCATAGAAAACCCATAATCCTTTGATTCATCAAGTACTCCGGCAACATGAGCGGTTTTCATTTCTGATGCTTTTTCGAAGTTGGTGTATGTACTAATACTCTCTCCAAAGTTATACATCAACAGAGAGGTAAAACCGATTATGGCAATGATTCCAAAAATTAACTTAGGCTTCATGTTCTTCAGGGGTGTTTATTGTTGATTCGAGCTTGCTCACATTTCTGTCCACTTTGATCAGAAAGAACAGTAGCACCAACCAAATGATCAGCGTAACTCCGAGTACTACAAAAATGAGATCGTTTGAATACATAAATTGAATGAATGCGTTTGATTGATCCAGTTGTTCAGCTCCGCTCCACTTGTTTCCATATGTAGAAGTCAGAGTATCAACGGTAGCTTGAGGTGCATCTTGTATGCGAATATTCATTTATTAAAACTACGAATTTTCTGTGTGATATTGTACCGTTTTATATCGATGAACTACATCGTATATCCAAAACGCCAATGCAATAAATCCTATAAACGCCGGATATAAAACAAAGCGTAATTCAGGAGCTGTAATTTCACTAAAAGCCGGATTTCCTTCTGCTCCCGGATGCAGGCTTTCCAATTGGCGCGGAACCACATACAGCAAAAAGGGAATCGTTGTAACTGCGAAAATATTATACACTGCTGAAAGCTTAGCTCGCTTTTGTTCGTCATCGAATGCAGAGCGGAGTACGAAGTACGCGTAATAGATCATTACTGCCAAGGCCGCCAAATTCATTTTTGGTTCTGCGAATGTCCACCAAGTTCCCCAGGTAAAACGAGCCCATAGTGAACCGGTGAGCAGACCACAGATTCCGAAAACCACTCCTACTTTAGCTGCAGACTCCGCTTTAATATCAAAACTAATATTTGGGGTATTCAGATATCGGATGCTGTAGTAAAAACTAATTGCAAACATCGAAAACATTGCCATCCACATAGGAACATGGAAAAACAAATTCCGGGCAGTTTGCTCAAGAATGGGAATTTGAGGGATACTGATCAGGATTCCTGCAGCGATCACTCCGGTCATTCCCAGTGCAACAATATATTTCCAGATCTTCAAGGTGAGTGCTCTTTTCTTATTTAATTTTTTGAAGCCCAAATATACGAAGATGAGAACTTTGATGAGGACTTTTTACTAATGTTTTCGAATGAATAAAGAAAAAGCTATTAGCAGTTAGCTGATAGCTATTAGCTTTTTCTTTATTCGATATTCACTTGTTCTTCTTTTGGGATGTTTTAAACAAGCAGATTCTTCAGGTTCTGCGGGATAGGTATAATAAATATTCTAAGGTTCGAAATACGTTATTTTAAATCCGAACAGATTCGTCGGGCGTGAACGCCCTTCTAGCTTAAATTCAAGCAAAGGAAATGAATTTTTAAAACTCAATATTCACCTGTTCTTCTTCTCGATGTTCTTCAATTCCTTTGTTATTTTGGTAATCAAAAATATATCTGACCAAACTGATGTCCAATCCTGAAAAATCCATCCTCCTCACCCCTTCCCGCAAAAATTATTTTTGGGCTTATCTGATCGGAGTTTTATTGATCCCTCTTTTGATAGGAGTTGTTGTGATCTGGTTTATCAACAGGAAAAGAAATAGTATTCAATATCGAATCACGGATACTTCTATTTCAAAAATTGTAGAAGAAGACAAAACTGAATTAGAACTGGTCAATATTCTCGAAACTTCTGTTTCACAAACCGGACTTCAAAAGCTTCTGGGAATAGGTAATATCAAACTTAAGGCGAATGTAAGCGAACTGATCCTTGAAGGAATTGAGGATCCTGAAAGCTTTCTTGAAAAAATTGATACAGCCATTGCTTATCAAAAAGAACAGCTTAAAGCTTCTGAAAAGATAAAACCGCGAAAGCCCACTCATGATCCGGGTACACTTGAAAAACTGGATTATCTGACCGGACTTTGGCAGCAGGGATTGATAAGTGATGAAGACTATGATCAGGAACGAAAGAAGTTTTCTTAGTTCTTTTTAAATCCCTTTTACAAAAAGAAACCGTTTCTTATCTCCGTACAATAATTACGGAGTATAATGAACAAACTAACATCCCTTTCACTTCTAGTGCTATTGATGAGTTTTTCTTTAAGCAACTTTTCATCAGCACAAAATCAAAAAGCTAACTTTGAGCTGGCAGAACGTTTTACCACTCAGAAGATGCAAAAAATGGTGGGAAGCACTTCAGTATTTCCACGCTGGATCGAAGACACCAATAACTTTTGGTACACTTACGAAAATTCCGAAGGCAAAAACTGGTATTTCGTGAATGCTGAACGAGGAAATAAGCGACTTCTTTTCGACCAGGAAGAAATGGCTGCTCAATTATCTGAGAGTTTCAGCAGAACTTTTAATGCCAAAGACCTTGACTTAAAAGGCTTTGATTATGACACCGGTCGTGAGCTGTTCACTTTCCATGTAGACAGTATCGAATTCACTTATAACTTGAGCGGCAATCGTTTGATCCGTGGAGATTCTCTAGAAAAAGATGAGCGTGAAAACTGGAGATCTTACTCTCCCGATAGTTCGTATGTGGTTTTTGCAAAGCACCACAACCTGTTCATTATGGGTAAAGACGATCATGACAGCACAGCAACTCAGATCACTGAAGACGGTGAGCGCTGGTTCAGTTATCAATTTAGTGATGGTGACACTTCCAAAACCGAAAAACACAGAGCAAGGGTAAATTGGTTTGAAGACAGTAAGAAGTTCTGGGTAAAGCGACAGGATAAACGAAAAGTAGATGATCTTTGGGTGATCAATTCGTTAAAAAAACGTCCTGAGTTAGAAACTTACAAATACCCAATGCCGGGAGAAGAAGATATTTATGTGGATGAGATCAAAGTCTTTGATCCTGCTACGACTGAGCATATTACTTTAGATACAGACAAATGGGAAGATCAATCTTTGGGAGGAGCTTACTTCAATCAAGGTGGCATTTTTGAAACTGACAGATCTGATTTTCTGTATATCCTTCGTCGTGACAGAACCTGGAGTAAAATTGATGTATTAAAAGCGAATACTTCAACCGGAGAAGTTGAAATTCTGTTTTCGGAAGAAAGTAAGCCTTATTTCAATACCCGATATGCCCGACTTGCTATTATCAATGAAGGAGAAGAATATATCTGGTGGAGTGAGCGTACCGGATGGGGACAACTATACAGATACGACAGCAATGGAAATCTGAAGAATAAGATCACTTCAGGTGCATGGGTTGTAGGTAATGTTGTTAAAGTAGATACTGCAGCCTCCAGATTATTTTTTGAAGGATATGGGCGTGAAGAAGGACAAAACCCTTATTACTCAAATCTCTATAGTGTAAAGTTTGATGGTTCAGGGTTTTCTCATCTCACTCCGGAAGATGCTACACATTCCATCAATTCTTCGGATGAAGGAAATTTCTATGTAGATAATTATTCCAGAGTAGACCTGCCTACCAAGTCTGTACTAAGAGACGGTTCAGGTAAGATAATTACAACTTTACAAGAAGCTGATATTTCACAGATGGTGGAGCAAGGCTGGAAAGCTCCTGAATCATTCAAAGTAAAAGCCGCAGATGGTGCTACTGATATTTACGGTGTGATGTGGAAACCATTCGATTTCGATTCTACGAAAAAATATCCGGTGATTTCTTATGTTTATCCGGGACCACAAACTGAGCCATTCCCGGCTAACTTTACAATCGGAGGATCGAGAGCACGAACCACAACATTAGCTCAGGTCGGATTTATCGTTGTTGCAATGGGAAATCGTGGCGGAAGTCCGATTCGTTCTAAATATTATCATAATTACGGTTATGGAGATATGCGTGATTATCCGTTAGCAGATAACAAATACGGTATCGAGCAACTTGCCGGCAAACATTCTTTTATTGATGCGAACAAAGTTGGAACCTACGGTCATTCCGGTGGTGGATTCATGAGTACAGCTCTTCTGCTTACGTATCCAGACTTTTATGATGTAGCTGTATCTTCAGCCGGAAATCACGATAACAATATTTATAACATTTGGTGGGGCGAAGTTCATAATGGTGTAAAAGAGAAGAAGAAAACTGTTACCAAAATGAATGATGACAGCACCAAAACAAAAGAAGAAGTCATTACTTTTGATGCTCCTGTGGAAACCAATATCGAGCTAGCTAAGAACCTTAAAGGAAAGTTATTACTTGTTCATGGTGATATGGATAACAATGTACATCCTGCGAATACAACCAGATTAGTAAATGCTCTTATCAAAGAAGGAAAGCGTTTTGACATGATGATGTTACCGGGACGCAGACATGGTTTCGGGCCAATGCAACCTTATTTTGATCGAATGAGCTGGTATTATTTTGCAGAGCATTTGTTGGGTGATTACCGAACGAATGTGGAGTTTAATTTACCTCAGGATGAGAATTGATTTGATATAAAACCAATCAATAGGGACGTATGGCGATACGTCCCTACCTTTTTTGATTTGGACTCACTTCCATCAGAACAGCTATTCCTTTTACAGAAGGAACTCTTTCTTCTTCTTTCCATTTCTTACTGAGCGCAAGATCTTACGACTTTACTTTTTAACCAGTTTCTGAGATGACATATTCTGATATGCTTTTTCCTGTTTTGTAACTGAGATAGTCCAAACAGCTCCTGCAATCAGCATCACTCCACCATAGATTATGATCAATGGTTTTACAGAGATCAGATCCAGTTCCAGACATGTTGCAGCCACCATCACGGAAAAGGAATTGGCTATAGTAAACAGCAACCATTCTGTACTGAATATCCTACCACGAAATGTATCGGTTGTTCTTTTTTGAAGCAGAATAGTACTCATCACCCAATTGGCACCCGAGGCTGAATGAGCCAAAAATACAAACAAGATCATCACCAAAATGCTTTTGCTCCATCCTACTACCATATACATCAAACCCGTAGTTAAAATGCTGAAACCCATCACCATTACCCAGTCTTTTTGATCTTTGAATAATCTTCTTCCAATAACTGGCCCAACTCCCGTTCCAATTCCACGGGCGGCATACAGCAATCCTAACCCGATACTACCCATTTTCAATACATCTTCACTTACAATAATTAGTAAATAAACTAATCCACCCAGAAACATCGTTGAAGTTCCCTTTGCAATACTCGGTCTTAAAATGTGTTTGTTAGAAAATAAATACTGAGCACCTTCTTTAATTCCAACAAGTGGGTTTCTGGTTCTGAGTTTTTCTTCAGCCGTTTGCTCAGTTTGAGGAATAACCGCCCTGTACAAAAACCACGCTGAAATTATATAGCTGAACGCGTCCAGAATAAACACCAAATCGGTACCTAACCATTCTGTAGCAAATCCTCCAATAGCCATTCCTGAAGTAAATATAATACTCCATGTTGCTGTCGAGATCACATTGGCATCAACAAGCTGCTCCGGAGTTGTAACATTTGGGATTGATGAAGTTTTGGCTGGTTCAAAAAGAGCAGAAAGCATCATCTGTACTGACGTAAGGGCAAAAGCGATCCAAAGTGTTTCCGGAGATCTAACAAATAAAATCCCCAACAAAGATGCCGCTCTGGCAAAATCACAAAAAAGCATCAACTTCCTACGATTGAATCGATCTGCTAAGTATCCTGCAAAGGGAGAAAAGAACGCCAGGCTCAACATCTTTACAACAATGATCAATCCAAGAAGTAATTCCGAATCAGAGTATTTGGCAATGAGTGCGTAAAGGGCAAGGAGTCCAAACCAGTCTCCAAAGTTAGAAACTGCTTGGCTGATCCACAATAACCGATAATTTCGGTTTTCTTTTATAAGTTGAAAATATGGTTGTAGGCTTTTCAAAAATTCACTTTGATGGTATCTGAATTTGTACAACCAAATGTAACCATTACCCACTCAAAATAGTCATTGACACTTTGAATGAGGTTGATAGAGTTATCTGAAATTCGTTTTACTGCTTATCAAAAGCTATCACTGCATTCAGAATAAGTTGAACAGAAGATTTATAGAATTCCTGTGGAATCGTTTCAAATTCATCACTTGCCTTATGATAGTTTTCATGGTCTTCCACTCCGAAATAAACAAATGGAACTCCTTTACTGTGAAATGGACCATGGTCGGAGGAAAAAGTCCAATCGTTATAACCCAAATCCGGAGTGTCATGTCCGAATAACAATTTTAATCCTGCCGTATCTACGGATTCCAGTACAGACTTTGTATCAGGATAATGATAAGTGCCGGCTGCATAAATTTCGCTGCTATCATTTTGGCTTATCATATCCATGTTGATATTCAGCTTTACCATGCTCAAAAGAGCAGAATCTTCTACAAATGCTCTGGCTCCTTGTAAACCCATTTCTTCCGCATCAAAAGCTGCAAAAATAAGCGTATGATTTGGTTGTTCTTTTGCAAAATAGTCTGCCATTGCCAACAAAGCGGCTGTTCCGGATGCATCATCATCAGCACCATTAAAAATCAGCGAATCATTTCTTCCTAAATGATCATAATGTGCTGTTATAACGATCATTGAATCCGTTTTTCCCTCAACTTTTGCAATAACATTTATTCCTGTCATTTCTTCCTGAGTCCGGCGATTCTCAAAAGTAAATTCATGGGTATAAGAACCCTGAAACGGTTCAGTTCCTTCTTCCTGAAAACGAGTTATTAAATATTCACGAGCAATTCTATTTCCCTCTGTTCCGGTCCTTCTTCCTTCTGTAGCGTCAGAAGAAATAAATCGAAGATCTTCGATAAGTTGAGTAGTATCCAGGCTTGTTTTATTGTTTGGCTGACACCCCAATACCGGTATTAATAAAAGAAAGAGTAGTTTTTTCATGAATTGATTGCTTTAATTTTGAGAGCTTAAGATTGAGTTAAATAAGACTCAAAGCAATTCTTAAAAACTAGTTTTACAAAAAAGTGAAATCTTATGGTCGATGAATTGCATTTCCTATTTACCACGATCAGCTAAATAGATTAACCTGTATAGCTACAAAACAAAACTTCAATAAAAAACCCCGATCAAATCAATGACCGAGGTTCGTGGTTAATTTTTCTAAAAATTAAAAAACAGGCCTACTACTCCTTCCCCTGTTCCTAGCTTTATGAATAACTTTACTCTGTAAATATCATTTCAGACTCAGGAAAAGAAAGCATTTTTAAGTCGATCAATAAGTTTTTGCTTCATGACAGAATCCATTTCGTAGGCTTTCTGTAATTCTGTTTTTTTGTTTATATAACAAGTTTGACAAGCAAGCATGGTTTTACCCTGATCTTCCAACTTTCTGAGTTCGACTTTATAATTACCAATAGGTCGTTCTAAGCCCTCTTCTGAACTACAATAGGAACAATATCTGGTAATTACTTTCATAAATGAATTGACTTTATTTCTATTTTGGTACGGGTGTGCCTTTACGGCAAATGTAAATTTCAATTTTTATTTATATATATCAATAGGAAGGAGTGCTCAACTTAATAGGTATAAGTACCTATTAACAGCTATTCTCAAATACTGCAACTATTGAAGTAAAAAGTCAAAAAAACCCCAATCAAGTCAATGATTGGGATTAGAGTTTTTAATTAATATAACCTATTTAATAAGCGTCATTCTTTTTGAATCCACGTATTTACCGGCTACAATTCTGTAGAAATAGATACCTGAAGCGAGGTTACTGGCATCAAAGCTGACCTGATGATAACCTGCGCTTTTTCTTTCGTTATCTACCAGCGTTGCTACCCTACGACCAAGCAGGTCAAACACTTCTAATCGAACTTCTCCGCTTTGTGGAATACCAAAACGTATTACCGTAGAAGGATTGAACGGATTAGGATAATTTTGATTTAATTCCGCCAAAACAGGCAGCTCGGAGACCAAGTCTTCCACACTCACATTCAGTGGACTTACATCTACTGTCAATGTATCCAAAGACACAATATTCTCGTTATTAGCCACTTGAATCGCTACAAAGAAAGTGTCTGCGTATGCCGGAGCTGTGATGGAAAGTTCACCATTGGTTCCATCGAAGGCAAATACTTGAGCCGAGTCGGATTGGAGAGCAAACTTGAATTCCAGCTCGTTATCAGGAGTGGCAATATCGCTTACGTAATCCCACAGATTAAGAATTCGTGTTTCCTCAGTTTTAATTTTGAAAGGTTTTGGTAAGTCAGAGAAAACAGGTTCATCATCTACGCCTTCTTCCCCGCCCCACGATACTACAATGTTACTCGCCTCAAGTAAGGCTCTGAGTGCTGTAGCCCCTTCAGTGTTAAGTTCAATACTTCCAATATTGATACTTTGTACGGCAGTATTCACTTTGTCTTTCCAGCCCACAAACATCTTACTAACATTTTCAGAACTCATACCTGAACCAACTAAGAAGCCAGAGATGCTAGCAGTAGTAGAGGTTGTGTCGCTAAAGAGAATAATTGAAGAGTCTGAAGGAGCATTTTCAAAGTACTCTACATTCGATATATCCCAGTTGCTGATATCTTGATTGAAGGACTTTGCCCCTTGGAACATATTCGACATGTTGGTTACCTGCGAGACATCCCAATCACCAACATTTTGTGTACTAGAAGTAGAAGATGCAACTTTTGCTGAGACTGGATTACAATCTTCACCTTTTGGTGCAAAACCACCGTTAAAACATTTTGCCTCGCCGAACATATAATCCATTTCAGGCCCATGTCTTAAATCCCATAATAAGAATTGATTAAATTTTTTTGAAATGGCAAACATGTATTTCATGTTTTTGACATTTGAAACATTCCATTTAATAATAGATTGATCAAATTCTGAGCTATTAAACATACTGGACATATCGATTACTGATGAAACATCCCAATTCCCTATAGGCTGGTCAAATTTTGCCCCACTGAACATCTCTCTCATATTTTGAACATTTGAAACATCCCATCCACTAAGATCTTGATTAAAATGATGTGTAACAGGCAAGAAATCTCCACCGCCACTAAACATACCACTCATATCTCTAACATTAGATACATTCCAATTTGAAATATCTTGATTGAATGATGTAGCTCTGGTAAACATATAACTCATGTCTGTTACATTAGATACATCCCAATTAGAAATATCTTGATTAAACGCAACAGGAGTACCACTAGAGCAAAATAACAAACCACAATTATAGCCCCCAATTTCACCAGAAAACATACGAGCCATTGTGGTAACACTTGAAACATCCCAAGAACCAATATCTTGGTTGAAATCATTTCTGGTATAACTAACAGTAACTACTCCTGACGATGTATGACGTAGAATACGAACAGGATTGAATAAATTACTCATATCTGTAATTCCTGTAGTAACCGTAGTTGCGAACTCAGGATGATTTGAATTCTCATTAAATAATGAGTCTAATCCGGCACGATCTCTTCGGGTATGAGTAACAGGTTCATCATCAATAATTACAAACCCTTGTTCATTAATTGCCGCATTCGGTGCCTTGATGGTTACCCCGTTTTCTGCGAAGTAAAAGTTATTGTACAGTTCAACGTTCTCCTTACCTGTTTCAAGTACACTTAATTCAGGGATTTCTACTTCAACTGAAATATTGAAATTAACACCAGTGGTATAATTTAATTTTATATCTCTAGTTTCTAATTCCCAATAACTGCTATCCGCATTGAACGTTGGAGCTACAAATCCTGCTAAGTTGGTACTATCTGCTAGATTAATTGCTGTCCATGTAAAATTTGCTTCACTATCAGAAAGTGGAACATCATCTCCTAAAACATCAATAATTAACACAGAATCTGCGGAAAATCGATCTTTGCGAGCTATCAAATCAATCTTGCTGAGTCCAATTCCACCATCAATGATAGTCCAGTTAAAATCATCAATTATTTTCTGGCGACTCTTCACAGATCTTCGAGAATAGTTAGTACTGTCAACATCAAGGGTTAAGTTCATTGGTAACGTTTGTTCCGACCATTTGATGAGTAGAGAATCATAATTGATAATTGAAAGTGCAGTTCCTTCTAAGAAACCTTGAGACCCCGCTTGCATGAATTCTACTGAACCAATTTGCCAGTCACCCAGCTCTTGATTGAAGGCAGATGCGTTGTTCAACATGTTTCTCAGATCTGTAACTTTACTCACATCCCAACCGGATATATCCTGATTAAAGGAAGAGGCAAACTGGAACATGTCTCGCATGGTGTTCACATTGCTAGTATTCCAATTTGTTACGTCACCATTAAATGCTGTTGCGCCATCGAACATGAAACTCATGTCGGTAATCGTTGATACGTCCCAATTATTAAGGTCAGCATTCACTTTTTCAGCAGCAAAGAACATAGCTGCCGTTGATGTTGCGTTGCTAAGATCTGGAGCATCTGTGGCATTATATACCATATTTCGTGCCCAAGCGAACATTCGTGTCATGTCTTCCCATTGAATTGAACCCCAGCTTTTTAACGAGAGCAATTGATCAAGATCCCCATCCACTTCTGCATTCATGTGTGGAAATACACCACCGATCATAACTGTATAGGTTCCAGCAGTTGCATAGGTATGCATAGGATCAGGGTCATCTCCTGCAAAGGTTTCTATTGTACCATCACCCCAATCAATGATAAAATCAAAATCGGTGATCTCGTTTCCACCACCGGTTGGAATAGTTACCGTCTCGTTGGGTGAAGTGGTTTGCCAGCGAGTTGTAAATTCAGAAGAGGAACCACCATCTGTAATTGTCCAGCCAAGGTCTATAAGACCATTATAGCTTGAAGCAGAGATAATAGAACGAACAGAATTGCCAAAAGAAATCTCAATATTACTAATGGCTGTAACCTTTTCTGCCCATCCTATAAGCGTGGAATCGTAATTTGAAGTAGATAACTCTGCGTCCTGCTTAAAGCCAATATCTATCTGAACTGTAGATGAGCCAATAGTACCAAAAAAGTCAAAGGTGTCTACGTTTTGGATATTCCAATTCCCAAGGTTTTGGTCAAAGGATTCTGTGGCTGCGAACATTCCGCCCATATTGGTTACTGAGCTTACATCCCATCCCGAAATATCCTGATTAAAGGCTTTAGCTCCTGCAAACATCAGTTCCATGTTTGTTACAGAAGAAACATCCCAACCTGAAATATCTGAGTTAAATGAAGACTGATTGCTTAAGGAGAAAAACATATTTTCCATACTACTTACAGAGGATAGATCCGGAGTATCCAGGTTTCTAAACTCCAGACTGTCTGCCCCTGCAAACATCGATGCCATGCTTTCCCATTGGATATCTCCCCATAGAACCACACTGCGAAGATTTGATATAGTGGCACCTTCCGCGCTCGCGTTCATTTCAGGAAAAACGCCGGCTATTCTGATGTTTTTGGCACCAAATTCAGTATATGTATGAGATATAATCGGTGCATCGCCGGTAAATTTTTCTACCGTTCCATCTCCCCAATCAATAGTGAAATCAAAATCAGAAATTTGATCTCCTGCTTTAGCTCCAAGTTGAATTGTTGGTTTCTCTGAAGTTACTTCCCAGATAGAGATGAACATATTGTATCGTCCACCATCGGTCAGTGTCCAACCTTTAAATCCAGTTAGATTACCATGAGCTGCGGAAGCGGGGCCATATTTTGCAGTGCCTACATTCAACGAAAGATTTTCAGGTAGACCTTCTAATTTGTTCCAGTTATGAAGCAGTAAATCATAGTTTTGCTGGGAAAAACTGGTTCCCTGCAGGAAGCCAAACTGACCATTATCCAATCGGGTAGCGCTTGTAATATCCCAATTACTGATATCCTGGTCGAATTTAGCGGCATTCAGGAACATCCCCCCAAAGTCAGTGACACTGCTTACATCCCAACCCGATACATCCTGATTGAAGGAAGCGGCATTTGCAAACATCCCGAACATATTTGTTGCGGCTCCGGTTTTCCAAGTAGATAGATCACCATTAAAAGAATCGGTATCCTGAAACAATCCTCTCATATTTGTTACGGATGAAACATTCCAGTTGCTCAATTCCTGATTAAAAGCATCTGCGTTTTGGAACATTTCTCGCATGTTAGTCACCTTGCTGACATCCCATGTTGAAATATCTCCATTGAATATTGTGGCCCCATCAAACATAAAGCTCATGTCGGTTACAGTAGATGTATTCCATCCGCTGAAATCTCCATGTAGCTTTTCTGCCGCAAAGAACATTCCTGCTGTTGAAGTTACCTTCGAAAGATCAGGTACATCTGTAGCTTTGTACTCCATATTGCGCGCCCAGGCAAACGAATTATTCATGCTTTGCCATTCAATATTTCCCCATTGATCTACAGAAACTAATTGATCCAAACCACCATCCGCATTTGGTTTTAGATAAGGGAAAGTACCTTCGATCTGAACGGTATGAGTTCCTGCTGTTGCGTAGGTATGAGAAGGATCCGGATCATCACCAGTGATTCTTTCTACGGAACCATCACCCCAGTCAACGATAAACTCAAAGTCAGAAATTTCTGCTCCACCACTTGTAGGAATGGTTACTGTTTCATCTGTAGTAGTTGTAGTCCACGTTGTGATAAAAGCATTGGCAGGATCTACCGAGAGTACTTCATTCACAGTTACATTAAATGTATCTGCTACTGAAAACTCCCCATCACTTGCGGTAACCGTAATCGTTGCTGTCCCGAATTCTTTATAAGACAATATCAGTGTTGGTTCACTGCTTACTACCCCTGCAAATACGATAGCAGAATTACTGCTTTCTGCTGAATAGGTCAACGTTGAAACCCCTTCAGGGTCTGTAAATACACTACTAAGATCTATAGTAGTATTAGGATCCGTTTCATCCACAACAAGATCACTTAAAGGACTACTTACTACTGGTGCTTCATTTTCATTAGTAACTGTGATTGTCAATGTTACAGTTGCCGTGTTATTAACAGCTTCTCCGTCATCGGCCTGAACAATTACTTCGTATACATTATTCTTATCGGAATCGGCAGGGTTATCAAAATCCGGTGCGTCTTTAAATGTAAGAATACCCGTAGAGGCATCAATGTTGAACAAACTGCCATCAGCTCCGCTAATGATCGAATAGGTTAATCCCACGTCAACTGCGCCGCCATTGCCATCAGTGGCATTTACATCAATTACGGTGCCTGTGCCGTTTTCAGCAAACGTTGCTGTTCTTGGAGTGCCGGATGCCAGGGTGTACTCGACTACCGCACCATCATCTGGTCCAATCACAAACATTTTCGTGCCGTCCCTGTTAAAGGTGAGACTATATGGGAATTTCTCCTGGATGGCTACGGAAAACTCCTCGGCCGCTCCCGCATATATCGCCGTGGATACATCCCAAGCCGCTCCCAGCGTGTATTCCACCACCGCATCATCCTCGTTTCCAATCACAAACATTTTCGTGCCGTCCCCGTTAAAGGTGAGACCGGTTGGGCTTAAATCTTGGGCTGCTACATTAAATTCCTCTTGAGCGCCTGCATACACCGCCGTGGATACATCCCAGGCTACACCGAGCGAGTACTCGACTACCGCACCATCATCTGGTCCAATCACAAACATTTTCGTGCCGTCTCCGTTGAAGGCGAGTCCGAATGGGGCTGTCTCTTGGGCTGCCACATTAAATTCCTCTTCAGCGCCTGCATACACCGCCGTCGATACATCCCAGGCCGCACCGAGCATGTACTCTACCACTGCATCACCAACTGCTCCAATCATAAACATTTTCGTGCCGTCTCCGTTGAAGGCGAGCCCGAATGGGGCTGTCTCTTGGGCTCCTACGGAAAACTCCTCGGCCGCTCCCGCATATATCGCCTTGGATACATCCCAGGCCACACCGAGCGTGTACTCTACCACTGCATCACTACCTGATCCAATCACGAACATCTTCGTGCCGTCCCCGCTGAAGGTGAGACCGGTTGGCGCTGGTTCTTGGTCACCTACAGAAAATTCCTCGGCCGCTCCCGCATATACTGCTTCTGATACATCATATGCATCAAATGCTTCAGGAAATGTGGGGGCATTATTCACTTCATTCACAGTAATTGCAAAACTATCTTCTACAAAAAGCCCGGCTTCATCGCTGGCTCGAACGGTAATGTTCGCCGTCCCGAATTGGTTGGTTTGGTAGTCAAGCACCAGCTCTGAGCCATTCACTGTTGCGGCAACCAGAGTTTCGTTGTCGTTTACCTCTATGGTATAAGTCAATAACTCCGAGGCTGTCTCGATATCGCTAAAGTTCGTGCTTAGATCAATGACCGTGTTTTCTGCGTTTTCGTCAACGGATACATCGGCAATAGGACTTAAAACTGTAGGCTCATCATTTACTGGGTTCACTGTAAGTACAAATGAATTATCTACGTTTAATCCACCTGAATCTGTTGCTCGTATCGTAATATTTGCTATACCTGAACTGTCTGAAATCAATGCTAAAGTCAGTTCATCCGAATTATTATCTACCGTTCCGTTTACTATGTGCGTATTTGAATTTGAGACTAATGAAAAGACTAATTCACCTACAGCTTGCTCTGCATCGGAGAACACCGAAGTCAAATCGAATACCGCATTAGCTGCATCCTCATCCACGCTAAAATCAGTAATCGCAGATGAGAGAACAGGTGCCGTATTTGGCACTGTAATATTTATAGAGAAGTTATCATCTACACTGGAGGAACCGTTCTCAAGAGAAACACTCGCTGAAACATTCAAAGAATATTCATGATCCAATGCAATCACTGTAATTCCGCTCAGATCGTATCCCCATTGCTGGCGGGTTTCGTCATATACCGGAGAGCCCGTCGCTGTCATGTCGGCATCCGGCGTTAAGGTCCAGCCCGGATTTAGTTCATCCGTTAACACTACTCCGTCTATCGTAAAGTCCATCCACAGGGTATCGGTTTCGGTTGGATTAACAGGAGAGGTTTCGGTAGTGGTCAAGCTTATCCCGCTTGCTGTAAGTCCTCCATCTGTAATAGTCCATCCAAATGTATCTGTAATGGAATCCCGATTATTTTTTCCGGCTATGGAGTATGGTGTAGTCCCTACTGAAAAGTTCACACTTGATGTTAATGGAAGCGTACTCCAGGTAGAAAGCATGTTGTTATAGTTGGCTGTGCTAAGAGCGGTGCCATCCATAAAGTTGAGCATATTGGTAACATTTCGGATATCCCAGCTGCTTAAATCCTGATTAAATGCGGCTGCGTTCTGGAACATATCTCTCATGCCTATCACATTCGTTACATTCCAAGTAGAAATGTCTCCATTAAAAATCGAAGCTCCATCAAAAGCAAAGCCCATCGAGGTAATATTGGAAACATCCCAATTCCCAATCTCGCCATTAAATTTAGCTGCTGCAAAGAACATAGCTCCCATATCGGTCACGCCTGAAAGATCTGGTGTATCCGTGGCGTTATATTCCATATTCTTAGCCCAGGCAAAAGCGCGATTCATGCTTTCCCATTGGTTATTACCCCATTGCTCAATTGTGATCAACTGATCTAATTCTCCGTCAGTTTCTGGCGATAGATGTGGAAAAGTCCCGCCTATCGAAATCGTATAATCTCCGGCTGTTGCATAAGTATGTGAAGGATTCGGGTCATCGCCTGTGAATCTTTCTATGTTACCATCTCCCCAATCAATTATGGCGTCGTAATCAGAAATCGTTGCTCCTCCACCGGTAGGAATAGTCACCGTTTCTCCCGGGATGGTTGTTTGCCAGGTAGTTACAAACGCTGTTGTCGGATCTACTGTAAGTACTTCATTTACCGTAATTGTGAACGTTTGATCAGCAGATGTATCGACTCCACCATTTGTTGTTCCTGCATCATCTGAAAGACTGATCGTTACTGTTGCTCCTCCAAAAGCATCAGCTGCCGGGGTGTAGCTAAGTTCTCCGGTTGAAGCATCAATCACTGGAAGCACAGAAAACAAGTCGTTATTAATCGTACTTACATTAAAGTTCAGAGCTTGCCCGCTTTCATTTGCAGCTCCTGGAGAAATAGCACTCGCCCAGTTATCTACTGTTTGGGCACCGGAGTTTTCATCTACTGTTTGATCAGATCCTTTCGTAAAGATAGGCACATCATTCACAGCATTCACTGTAACAGTAAAAGATGTATCGGCTGTCAAACCACCGGAATCAGTTGCGCGTACGGTAATATCTGCGGTTCCAAACGCATTTGCTTCATAGCTCATCGTTAGGTTATCGGTCGTATTATTTACCAATGCGGTTAGCAATGTTGGGTTAGAGTTTGTTTCTACGGAATAGACTAAATCACCGGCACTTTCTTCCGCATCAGCAAAATAGGAGGTTAGATCATCAATAGATGTATCTGATGCATCTTCATCTACAGTTACGTCATCAATCGCTTGAGTTACAAAAGGTGCAGAGTTTGGTACTATTATATTTATTGAAAAGTTATCATCAATACTGGAGCTCCCATTTTCTAAAGAAACAGAAGCTGATATTTCCAGTGCATATTCCTGATCGAGTTCGCTAACCGCAATTCCGCTTAAATCGTAGCCCCATTGCTGTCGGGTTTCATCATATACCGGAGTGCCTGTGGCTGTAATTCCTGAAGCCGGGTTTAAGGTCCAACTCGGATTTAATGCAGCTGTAGCTACTGTTCCATCAATAGTAAGATCCATCCAAAGCGTATCTGTCACTGTTGTGTCTAATGGCGAAGTTTCCGTAGTCGATAAACTCAGTGCGCCTGCGGTTAAACCACCATCGGTTATATTCCAACCAAATGTATCGGTCAGTATATCCCGACCTTCTAAACCGGCGAGATTATAGGTGGTTGGATTTACTGAAAAATCCAGATTATTTTGAAGGCTTAAAGCGCTCCAACTGCTAAGCATAGCTGTATAATTAGCCGTGCTCAAACTGGTATTTTGCGCAAAAAGAAACATATCTTTGACATTGCTGATGTCCCAGCCACTTAAGTCTGCATCAAAGGATGTGGCGTCAGCGAACATCGTAGCCAAAGAATCTGCGTTCGACACATCCCAGGTATCCAGACCGGTCCCCGTAAAAGAAGACGCCAGGTTGAACATTCCATTAAAATTCAGCCCATTTGCTTCAGTGTAAGGATCTGCAGAAAAGACCCAGTCACTCAGGTCGCCATCAAAAGATGCTACACCACTGAACATGGCAAAAAAGTTGGTAACCGTGGACACATCCCAACCGCTTAAATCTGCAATCGATAAATCGGTAAAGGCAAACATTCCTCTCAGACTGCTCACACCGGATAAATCCGGAGTATCTGTGGCGGAGTAAGTAACAAGGTTTGTTGCCTGATAGAACATATCTTCCATCGACTCCCAGGCAATATTTCCCCATTGATCAATCGAGATTAGACCACTTAAGTCTGTTTCATCACCAGCGAAATATGGGAATGTTCCTCCAATTAGCACCTCATAGTCTCCCGCACTTGCATAAGTATGACTTACAGTAGGTTCATTTCCTGAATAAATCTCAACCGTTCCATCTCCCCAATCAATGGTGAAGTCATAATCAGATACACCATCGCCATTTGTTGGAATGGTTACCGTTTCTCCGGGAGCAGCAGTATTCCAAGTAGTAATAAAAGCCGTTGCCGGATCTACACTTAATACTTCTTCTACCGTAATGGTGAACGTTTGATCAGCAGATGTATCGACTCCACCATTAAGTGTTCCTCCGTCATCAGAAAGATTAATCGTAACAGTAGCGACTCCAAAAGCATCGGCAGCTGGTGTAAATGTTAATGTTCCTGTGGTTGGATCTACGGCAGGTAATACTGAGAATAAGCCATCATTATCCGTAGAAATATCAAAGGTCAGATTTTGATCTGTTTCATTGGTAGCTCCTGCACTAATACCCGTTGCCCAGTTAGTTACTGTTTGAGCGCCGGAGTTTTCATCTAAGGTTTGGTCTGCACCTACTATAAAAGTGGGAATATCGTTTACCGGATTAACGGTAACCTTGAACGTGTCTTGAGCCGTTGCTCCCTGACTATCTTCGGCTTGAATGATTAGATCCGTTACTCCATTTTGATCGCTCTGAAGATTTAAAGAGAGAATTTCTGTAGAAGGATCTATAGAAGTAGTTAATAAAGCTGTATTGCTGTTTGATGCTACCGAATATGTAAGATCCGTATCTTCAACATCACTAAATACTGCTGTTAAATTAATTGAGCTTATAGAGCCATCTTCATTTACAAAAACATCGGCTGTTGGTGTAGTAACAACCGGCCCTGTATTAGGCACTATTACATTTATGGAAAAGTTGTCTTCAATACTCGAAGTTCCATTTTCAAGAGGTACAGAAGCTGATATATCCAGCGCGTATTCCTGATCGAGTTCATTTACCGCAATTCCACTTAAATCGTAGCCCCACTGTTGGCGGGATTCGTCATACTCCGGAGTGCCAGTGGCTGTCATTCCTGAAGCCGGCGTTAACGTCCAGGTTGGGTTAAACGCTGCTGTAGCTACTGAGTCGTCTATGGTTAGATTTATCCACAATGTATCAACTATAGTTGGATCTACCGGAGAAGTTTCCGTTGTTGATACACTAAGCGTACCTGCAGTCAAACCATCATCAGTTATAATCCACCCTTTAGTATTTACAAGAGCATTTCTTCCTTCCAAACCTGTGATGTCATACGTCGTAGGATTCACGGAAAATTCAACTCCGTCTTGCACATCTAAAGCACTCCAACTGTTCAACATAGCTGAATAGTTGGCCGTACTTATTGCTGCTCCTTCTGCAAACAGAAACATGTCGGTAACATTGCTAACATCCCAACTACTCAGGTCTTGATTAAAAGCTGATGCATCTGCAAACATAACCGTCATAGAATCAGCATTACTAACATCCCAATTGGCTAATCCGGTTCCGGTGAATGAAGTTGCTAAATTGAACATTCCGAGGAAATTTACTCCGTTAGCTTGTGTATAATCTTCTGAAGAAAAAACCCACCCAGACATATCTCCATCAAAGGAAACTGCATTTGAGAACATGCTGGAGAAGTCGGTAATGGTACTAACATCCCAACCGCTAAGATCTGATGTTGTTAAGCCTGTAAAAGCAAACATACTTTCCATGCTTGTCGCTTGAGATACGTCAGGAACATCCGAAGCTGAATACGTAACAAGATTTGGTGTTTGGTAGAACATATTAGCCATACTTTCCCATGCAATAGTTCCCCACTGATTAACAGCAATAAGCTTAGCTGAATTAGCAGCAAGCGCTGGTGTTTCTCCGTAGGTTACTAAATCAGCATTATCGGTAAGATCCAAATGAGGGAATGTCCCGGAAATACGCACTTCGTAATCACCCGCAGCTGTGTAGCTATGGGAAGGATCCGGATCGTCGCCTGTAATTTGTTCCACTGTGCCGTCTCCCCAGTCAATGATCGCATCAAAATCGGAAACTGTGGCCCCTCCATCGGTGTACAGGGTAATAGATTCGCTGGGTGTTGTTGTTCTCCAAGTCGTGATAAATGCTGTTGTTGAATCTACACTTAATACTTCTTCTACCGTAATTGTGAATACTTGATCTGCAGATGTATCGATTCCTCCATTAGTTGTCCCGCCATCATCGGAAAGACGAATGGTAACACTCGCTACTCCAAAAGAATCAGCGGCAGGTGTATATGTAAGGGTTCCGGTAACTGGATCTACAGTTGGACCTATTTCGAAAAGAGCGTCGTTATCGGTGCTGATATTGAAGGACAGAATTTGTCCACCTTCATTCGCTGCACCTGGGTTTATTCCTGTTGCCCAACTAGTTACAGTTTGTGCACCAGAATTTTCATCTATGGTTTGGTTTGCTCCCGCAACAAACACCGGAACATCATTTACTGAAGTAACTGTAATCGTAAAAGTATCTTCAACTGATAATCCTCCTGAATCTGTGGCACGAATCATAATATCTGAGGTACCTGAAGAATCAGATTGAAGCGTTAAAGTAAGTTCATCCGAATTTGAATCAATTGAGGTATTTACTAAATCAGGGTTGCTGTTGGTGGTTACCGAATAGACTAAATCAGCAGCATTATCTTCAGCATCACTAAATACAGAAATAAGAGCAATAGCATCAATGTTTCCATCTTCGTTTACAGCAATATCCGCTATAGCATTGGTGACAACCGGAGCATTATTGGGAATATTTATTTCTACATAGGCTGAGGTATCAGCTATACCAAGAGAAGTACCATCAAACGGAGTTATTTCAACACGTATAAATTTTCCTGCGTCACCTGATTCAACTACATAACTACTATCTGTTTCTCCGGATATCGTACTTTCATTAGTACCAGATCCATCATCCGCAACTAACCAGCGGAATTGAGCACCGGCATTAGGATCGTCCTCAAAATCATTGTATTCATATACTGCAAAAATCGTTTCACCAACATCAGGAGTTCCTGTGATATTGCCAGCAATTGCGATAGGACGAACATTTATTTTTACGAAATCAGAAGTCGACGTTGAACCCTGTTGTGTTCCGTCATTTGGAGTAACTTCTACTCTGATGTATGCTCCTTCTTCAGCTGGTGTAACTACATAGGTATTGTAAGTAGCACCTGCTATCGGAGTTAGTCCGGTTCCGACTTCATCTGCTGCTACATACCATTGAAAAGTAGTTCCTGATTCCAAATCACTTTCAGGATCAGAATAGGTATAATCTGCGGTCAACGTATCGCCAATTCCCGGAGTTCCTGTAATGGTAACAGTACCGGCGGAAGGAGGTTGATTTGATGCCGCTACTTCAGAATAAGAGCTGGAAACTAAAGTTCCGACATCAGTTCCATCATTGGGTGTTACATCAACTCGTAAAAATTTATCTAAATCAGCTGACGCTACCGTATATGTTGAATCGGTTGCTCCAGCTATTTGAGTTGCATTTGTACCACTAGCATCGTCTGCACGATACCACTGAAATATCGTTCCTGATTCGGGATCATTATCAGTATCACTGTAATCGTAGGTTACCACTAATTGATCTCCCAATTCAGGTAAGTTTCCTGCATTTGTTCGGTTATTTATAACAAGGTTTGAGGCAGCAGGGATTGTATTGGCTGATTCTCCATTCGGATTTAATTCCTGCTGTATTGGATAGCCGTTGTTTACTCCACTTACTAACTCCCAAACGTCTGTAAAATCCCATGAAGCTCCTGTATAGGTTGACTCTGTTTTCATTTGTGAAGTAGTCTTACCAGTTATGCCAGAAGTAGAGCCTGCGCCAACGGCAGTGGTAGTTCCACTTTCATCAGTATCCCAAAAACTGTTTTGTGCAGCTCCAAAACCGCTTTTTAAGCCAACAAATCCTCCAATATTGGTACTTCCACTTACCGTTCCTGTCGAAAAACTATTTGTAATTATACCACTGTCTAGGTTACCAACTAATCCTCCAACCTGAGATGATCCTGATACTGCACCGGTAGCAAAACTATTTTCAATATTATCGTTGGCAAAACCAACCAGACCACCGGCATTATCCCCACCATTTACTGAACTTGTAGAATAGCTCTTATTAATAGTTTTTAGATTATGATTTCCAACCAATCCACCAATATCAGAGCCGGTAGCCGTTACAGACCCCGTAGAATAAGACGCTGTAATATCGCCTCCATTCTGCCCCACTAATCCACCAACTTGAGAGGTTCCTGTTACAGAACCATTATAATAACTATTAGTAATGGTTCCATAGTTCTCACCAGCAAGCCCGGCTGTATTGGAAGCACCGGTAATATCCCCTTGATCAATTCCTAAACTATCTACAACTCCACCTTCACCAATGGTAGCAATTAGTGCTACGTTACTATTCGATGAGCGATTTATGAAAAGACTTGTGACTGTATATCCCTGCCCGTCTATATTTCCTGTAAATGGTGTATCTGCACCAATAGGTTCAAATCCGGCTCCACTATTCCAACTTGAAGTTCCTGAGGCGTCAATGTTTTGGGTTAAAATAAAGTAATCCGTCAGATTATTACTGATTTCCTGAAGCTGTTCGGCGGTAGTAATTTGATATGGATCTCCCTGAGAACCATCTCCTCCGGCAAAACTTACCGAGACCGATTCAGCTTGTATGGGTCCACTCAGCACACTTTCTCCAGAGGTGCCTGCATCTGTACCATCACTTGGAATGACAGAAAAACTCATGTATTTGCCTTCATCAGCAGTAACTAATGTATAAGTATTTGCGTCAGCTCCGCCAATTGCTGTTTTTCCGGTTCCTCCTGCATCATCGCTTCGAAACCATGTATACAAAGAACCACTTTCAGGATCGTTATCAGGATCACTATAATCATATGAACCTGACAGTAGAGAACCTACTTCTAATGTTCCGCTGATTGAAACATTTGATACTGTTGGCGGATTGTTACCACCTCCACCAACGCTTTCACTAATAGGGCCAACAGGATCGCTTGGGGTAGGCATCCCGTTGTCTGTACCATTAGAAGGAGTTACCTCAAACACTATTAGTTTTCCTTCATCAGCTGCAACCAGTGTATACGTTATTGAGGTTGCTCCATCGATTGGCACCGGTGGATCAAATTCACTGTCAAACCGATACCATTGATAAATAGAACCGTCTTCGGGTATATCATTCGGGTCATTGTACTCGTAAGTACCCGTCAGCGTTTCCCCAACTTCTGTGGTGCCAGTAATTTCAACAAAGTCCGCAAACGGACCGGAAGGTGGTGGCGGAAACTGAGCCTGTGCAGGTATGGCTATCAATAGTGTTAATAATACGATTAGATTAGATAAAAGCTTAATTGAAGGTCTCATGTTGTACCCTTGTATCCGTATTTAATTTCTTCGAATTTAAAATTGGTTGTAAATCAGAGAGTTTGTCTTTTGCGACAAAAGCCAATAAACCGAGTTTTTCTGCTTTTCGCCTAAAACTTGGTGTGTTGTAGCTGCTAACCAATATGATTTTTGCATCAGGATCTTTCTTTAGAATTTCTTCCGAAACAGTGAAGCCACTTATACTATGTAACTCTATATCCATCAGAACAAAATCCGGTTTTTGAGATTCATACTCTAACATTGCCCCTTCGCCTGTCTCATATTCTATAATCTGATGCATTTTACCCGTAGCAAGTATTACAAAATTTTTAATGGTTTGACGCATTTCAGCATGGTCATCAACTATCATTATTTTCATTCTTATATCATTATTTTTAAATAAAGCAGCTCAAGATCCATACTATGATTACCCTTACAATACACAGAGTATAAATCTTCTTATATTTTCTCTATAGGAAGGATTCCTCAATTATCTAGGCAGAAGTACCTAGGCTTAAAAAAAGAGCAAAAATAGACTGATAAGATCTTAGATATGTAGTGCAGCTTTTCTTAGAAATCATATAATCATAAAAAAAGACGCCCAATTTACTGAGCGCCTTTTATCTCTTTTACCCCTCAAAATTATCGAAGTATATTATTTAGTTCTGCCCTGGCTTTTTGCAACACTTACCTGGGAACTGTCTGATGAACTGTTTCCTGCTACATCACCGGTAGTCATTGTGATTGTATAGGTTCTGCCGGTTTTTCCTTTACCACTTCATGAGTAAAAAAGAGCACTCATAATACTGAACGCCCTTTATTGTTCATTCTATGTTATTGCTACGTCTTTATTTAGTCGTCATCTTCATCGTCCTCGTCGTCATCTTCATCGTAATCATAATCCACCTTCTTAGCGTTGAAAATGGTTCCTGTAATGTCTAATGACTTTTTCGAGTCGATCTTGATCTTATCAGCAGAGAATACGGAATGACTCAAATCCGTGGAATCTTTGCCCTTTAACTTAATCTCTTTTTTTGCAGTAACCACTGCTTGAACTGCTGAGAGATCTGTCTTAGCATATATTTTAACATCATTAGCAGTTATCACTGCTCCTGAAATGTTAATAGCTTCTTTCGCTTTTAGATAGACTTTCTTACCCGCCTCGAGCTCACTATTTTGAGCATTGATCACTCCTTTTTTGGCGTCAAGCTTCATATCTTTAGCAGCAACAAGTCGACTGGCTATGGTTATGCCTTCTGCCTTGATATCAAGCTTCTCTGCGGAGATAACAGGAGTATTAACCGGAATTACGATGGCTACTTTCTTTGCATCGTATTTTCCATCTTCAAACTCAAATAATGGTATTATTTCATCACCGGAATTAAACAAACCATCATTATTGTAATCCTTAAACGGGCGACCTGCTATTGATACTGAAACTGATTCGCTGCTTGAAGCGCCGTACGTATCAGTAACGGTAAGAGTAACCGTAACGGTGCCACTATTGGTAAAGTCATGGTTTACTGTTGCTCCGTTTGCCCCTATTCCATCTCCAAAATCCCAACTGTAACTAACAATATCATCGTTAATGTCTGATGAACCGGAACCATCAAATGATGCTGAGTTTCCTAAAATGGAATTCCCGGCTGTTATTACAGCTTCTGGAGCGACATTTAATACTTCAAACTGAACATCGTCTGAGGCACTTACGACCCCATTCACATCTTTCACTATTAAAGTAACGGAGTAACTACCAACAGCTAAACTTACAGTTGGAGAAATTCCTGTCGCAAATTCGCTTCCATTCATTGTCCATAAGTAGCTTAATTCATCCCCATCTGCGTCAGATGAAGCCGAACCATCTAATGAAAGAGTAGTTCTAGATCCGGTTGCATTAATTGTAAAATCTGCGCCAGCATCTGCTACAGGAATTGTATTTACAACAGAAACGCTTACTTCGTCTGAGTCAGATTCTTCCCCATCAGAAACGGTTAGTGTGAAAGTATAACTTCCATCTGCTAAGTTTGTACTGAAGGATGCATCAGTGGATACCACTGAACCATTAAGTGTCCATGAGTAACTTAGTGCGTCACCATCAGCGTCCGAAGAACCGGAACCATCTAATGTTACCGAAGTAGTTGAACCCGTTGCTGTTACTGATTGATCTGCACCTGCGTCTGCAACAGGAGTTGTATTCACAACTGTTATTGTTACATCATCAGTGTCAGATTTCTCGCCATCAGAAACTGTTAAAGTAATTACATGAGTTCCGTCAGCAAGTTGCACAGTTGGTGTTGCGCCTGAAGCTCCATTAGACCATGAATAGGTTAAATTGTCACCATCAGGGTCAGAAGAACCCGAACCATCCAAAGTAACAGAAGTTGTTTGCCCGGTTGCATTAACTGTTTGATCTGCACCTGCATTTGCTACCGGAGCATTATTTACCGGCTCCGGATCTTCTGAAACAAGTTGAAGCGAAGTGACAAAAGCAAAGCTGGATCCTGCAGTACGTCGTTCTGCTTGGAAAATATCTAGTGAGTAATCTTCTCCGGAAGTCAACCCGAGATTATCCAGATTTACACTACCGTTTTCCGGTCCATGAATACCACCCAAATCAATTACCAACTCTCCGTTAATGAAAACCCATACATCATCATCGCCAGTAAATGAGAAGGACTCGCCTCCTCTATAAGTAAATGTGGTATGAATCTCAGTAGTGAAGTGGAAGTTATGATTGCGCCCTTGATTACCAAATAGTTGATTATCAATAGGAAAGTAACTACTGTTCGCATATCTATACGTGCCGTCATCTTGCAACTCGAGAACGAAATCATGTGCTGTACCTTGATTCACGCCATCTACATTATTGTACCACTGGTTGAAGTTAGAAGCATTGCTGGTTGTACTACTACCACCTGCATAAACCGGCTTACCATCCGCTCCTAACGCATTCTGTACAATACCTGTTTCTAATCTACAGCACTGGCTGTCATTCTGGAAGTCTGAGTGCCCACCAGTGGTGCCATTTGCTCTAAAGTCCCGAATTAGCCCCGTGAGAGTAATCTGATCCGGCTTATCAGGTTCAATTGGAGGAGGAGTTCCACCAAATTCTTCTGTGGTTTCCAATCTGAATTTACCACCGGCAAGCCCACCTCCATCAAAAATAACGAACGAAAGTTGGTGTGTTCCGTCTAAAGTAACACCATACTCACCCGGAGAACTTGTAGCCGCCTGATATCCAACTAAACGAGGATTGTCGCCATTTTCATCAGCAAGATAAACCCATGAACAGTTATCGGCTAAAAGTTGAATTACAAATTCCCCATTTCCTGATACTTCTGTCTCATATTTACTCCAGT
>Ga0207884_1000059_pt1 | contig 140988 bp, 120 predicted proteins | sample MalvirmetaMSP144_FD_184236 | JGI IMG/M metagenome (GOLD analysis project Ga0207884, IMG submission 184236) | Marine viral communities from the Deep Pacific Ocean - MSP-144 (SPAdes) | ecosystem: Environmental > Aquatic > Marine > Oceanic | place: Pacific Ocean | collected 2011-07-08 | reverse complement strand
CGTCTATTTCTATTGCATTGGTAATCTTTCTTATTCTGGGTTTTGTGAAAGGAGGAAATGTAGAAATTGCAGAAACCCAAGTAATTCTTGATGCTATTTCGGGTAAATTTGAAATCAATTTTTGGTTGTTTCTGGTACCGGTAATCATGGTGGTATTAATTTCTAAGAAAATGCCGGCTATTCCTGCTATTTCAGTAGGCGCTTTACTTGGAGCTGTATTTGCATTGATCTTCCAACCCAATTTAGTTCAGGAAGTAGCTCAGTTTGGTGAAGGAACTTGGGAAAAAGGTTTCGTTGGTATTATGACTTCCATGTATGGAGACATCAGTTTTACTACAGATAATGAAATCGTGGACGGTCTTTTAAGCTCGGGCGGTATGCACGGGATGCTTGGAACAGTTTGGTTGATCTTGTCTGCTATGATCTTTGGTGGAGTAATGGAACGCAGTGGGATGCTTAAGCGAATTGCTGAAGGCGTTATCAGTGGAATTAACTCTGCGGGTGCTTTAATAGCCACAACGGCAGGAACTTGTGTATTCTTCAATATTACAGCGTCTGATCAATATCTTGCCATTGTAGTTCCGGGACGAATGTATGCGGATGTATTTAAAGAGAAAGGATTGGCTCCTGAAAATTTAAGTAGAACACTGGAAGATTCCGGAACCGTTACCTCTGCTTTAATTCCCTGGAATACCTGCGGAGCTTATCATTCCAAAGTACTTGGTGTAGATACTTTTACTTATCTACCATTTGCTTTCTTCAATCTCATAAGTCCATTTATGACGGTGATCTATGGGGTATTTAAGATCAAGTTGAGAATGCTGAAAGACGTTAATCCACAAGACGCTTAGTAATTCTGATAAATAAACCAGAGAATCTCATCCATTTGAGCTTGTACTTCTCTGGTTGAGATCACATAGTTATTATTCATAAAACTGAAGATAAGTTTCTTCCCTGATCTCGTGATCACATAACCACTCAGACAATGGTTATTACTTAGCGTTCCCGTTTTTGCAAACACATAAGGTTCTCCTCCATCTTTGTTAGCGTACAATCTTCTGATCGTGCCTTGTTTACCACCTTGAGGAAGAGCATCTAAAAGCTGCCCTTCTTCTACTTTTTCATCAAGCTTTTCTAAAAGAGCCACCATACTTCTTGGAGTGAACAGATTATATCTGGATAAACCTGAGCCGTCTCTCCAGTTAGCTTCATCAGGCAGATCACTTAAGAAATTATCTTTCACATATCTGATCCCTGCAGAACTGTTCAATTCATCCCCAACCACTCCCGATATCATCAACATAATCTGTTCTGCTAATAAGTTATCGCTTGGAAGGAGCATTTTTTTATACAGCGAATCAGATTCCATACTGTAGATCATTTCGTGATCTGAAGGGAGCTCGGATTTTGGCAGATACTCTACCCTCTTGTTCAACGTATCAGAAAGTAATTCCACGATCAGCTGCGGTGAATAGTGAAAAGGTTTATCCGTCTCATACCTGGAAGTATCCGAAGTGAACGCATATTCAAATTCATTACCAACCCTATCTCTTTCAAGTACAAACCTGCCGTTATCGCTTAAAACTCCTTCGTCGATATATTTATTAAAGATCTTAGGATTGATCAGATATTCCCCGTTTTCTTTAGCAAGATGGTACTCTTCGATGTGCTCAATGGTAACTCTGGCAACATTGCCATAAATAGGAAGCGGACTCTTTTCAGCAGAATAATAGGAATTATAATCAGCCCATGACCATCCGGGGCCAAGATTCTCATCATTAAAATTACTGTCAGAGAAATACAGATTTCCCTCAAATGAACTCAGGAAATCGTATACATCATCTGTCCCAAAATCAGGATGAAGAAAAGAAGGATCTCCTGTTCCCCAAAAGATCAATGAGTCTCCTTTAATTGTATACTTCAAAGCAGGAATTCGATCTCCCAATACATTCAACCCCGCAAAGTAAGTAAACAGCTTTGTATTGGAAGCAGGGATCATATACTTGTTTTCATTTTCAGCGTAGATCGTAGAATCACCTTCGGGATCGAAAAGCATGAAACCGGTTATTGTTTTTCTGAACGTATCAGAATCTTCAAAGATCTGAGCTAATTGCTCTGTTTTACCGAGGTCTTTTGTCTCACTGTCTGAAGTTTCATTTTCAGCTACTTTTTCTACGGAAGTACAGCTTACCAAAACCAACAATGAGCCCAGAATATATTTCTTCATAAATTTCGTCTGCTTAAATATTTATAAGAGTGAGTTACAATAAAAGATATCACACTTAATTGCCATTTGTGCTTATTGTGATCTGAAGTTTTAAAATTTCCCTTCAGCTTATAATCTTTTTACAGCTGTGATTTTGAAATGCTTTTTTAAGTGAGGACTTTCTTACATCAAAAAACTAAACGGATTTACATGATGAAAATATCAGTCCGGGTTTTGAGCTTTACAATGCTTGTTGGTTTATTTTTTATTCCTGCATCAGCTCAGGCCCAAACAGGGTACAGTTCTTATTCAGAACTGACGAATAAAATGAAGGCGTTAAATAACGCCAACAAAAATATAACGGATCTGACATCTGTTGCTAAGACAAAAGGCGGCAAAGATGTTTGGTTACTAACCATAGGCTCAGGAGATGTGAAAAATCATCCCGGAATTGCTGTAATTGGCGGTGCAAAAGCCTCGCATATCTTAGGAACGGAACTCACACTACGATTTGCAGAACAGCTTTTATCGACAGCAAACACTGAGGAAACAAAAGCACTTTTAGCTTCGACAACGTTCTATGTATTTCCTCAAATCAATCCTGATGCTGCTACTCAGTATTTCGACAAACTGAAATATGAGCGTGACGGCAACATGACTTCAACAGATGCCGATCGTGATGGGTTTTATGATGAAGACGGTTTTGATGATCTGAATGGAGATAATTTTATTACAATGATGCGTGTAGCTGACAAAACCGGTAGTTGGACCATGCACAAAGATGATCCCAGAGTAATGGTAAAAGCTGATGCGGATAACGGTAAAAAAGGTTCTTACAAAATGTTTACCGAAGGTCGTGACAATGACGAAGATGGCAAATTCAACGAAGATGGTGAAGGTGGAGTAAATATCAATCAAAACTTCTCCTATGACTTCCCTTATTTCAAACCCGGATCAAGTGAAAACCCTGTATCAGAAAATGAAACTCGTGGAGTACTAGACTTCCTATTTGAAGAAGCCCGCAATACTTTCGCTGTTATCTCATTCGGACCGGAGAACAATCTGTCTGATCCGCTTAAGTTTAACAGAGGCGCCGCTTCTAAACGAGTAGTTTCAGGTTGGTTATCTGATGATATTACCGTTAATAAAATGGTTTCTGATCTTTATAACGATAAAACCAATCTTGGTAAAGCTCCTTCAGGTGACCCTCAACAAGGAGATCTGTTCCAATGGGCTTATTACCACTACGGAAGATTCAGTTTCAGTACTCCGGGTTGGTGGACTCCCGAAGTGAAAGACGAGGACGGAAAAGCTCAAAAATTTGATAATGATCATGTTAAGCATTTAGCATGGGCAGAAGCTGAGGGACAGGATGTTTTTGCAGAATGGACTGAGATCGATCATCCTGATTTTCCGAATCAAAAAGTTGAAGTGGGTGGAATCAAACCATTTATTATGATGACACCTCCTGCAAACATTCTGGATTCATTAGCAGAAAGTCACACTGATTTCATCATGGAAATTGCTTCTATGAAACCAATGGTTGAACTAGTGAACTTCAAATCAGAAAACGCGGGAAAAAATCTTACCCGTATTACCGTTGACGTTTATAACGGCGGAAGCTTTCCAACTGCATCACAATTGGGGCAACGCAATAACTGGGTTCGAAGAGTTATGACGCAGATCAAACTTGGAAACAACATGAGTCTTATAAGTGGCGATGTTCAGGATTTTGATCGTTCAATTCCTGCTGATGGCTCCGTAACCAAGACCTGGTTAATTCGAGGATCCGGAAAAGTTACTATTACATCCGGCTCACCGATGACAGGATTTTCAACCAAAGAACAAACCATTAAGTAACAGAATTATGAAAAAATTTAGATATACCCTACTTACTGCTTTTGTTTTTGGTTTGATGATAATGACTTCAAACACAGCAAAAGCTCAACTTACTGACGGCGTATTCCCTGCCGCAGGAACACCTTCCAATCCAAAAGTGGAAGCAACCTGGAATCACTATTACAATTATCAGGGAATTAGTGAACTCACAGAACGTATCGCAAAAGCATATCCTGATCTTGCCAAAAGAAGTTCTATTGGTAAATCTTATGAAGGTAAAGACATTTGGATGTTGACGGTTTCTAACTTCAAAAACGGAAATCCGGACAGAAAGCCTGCGATTTATATCGATGGAAATATCCACTCGAATGAAATTCAAGGAACGGAAATGTCATTGTATACTGCATGGTATTTAACAGAGTCTTTTGGAGATGTGAAGTTTATAACCGAATTATTAAATGACAAGACATTCTATATAGTGCCCACCATCAACCCGGATGCGCGTGAGCATTATATGACCGAACCAAATACAGGAAGTTCTCCTCGATCAGGCCTGAAACCAATAGATGATGACGGTGACGGACTTGTTGATGAAGATCAACCTGATGATCTGGATGGAAACGGAAGTATCACTCAAATGCGCCGCAAAAATCCTCGTGGAAATTTCAGAGCTCATCCTACTTATCCAAATATGATGGTTCGCGTTCCTGATGATGAATTCGGTGATTACGAATATCTGGGTTCAGAAGGAATCGATAACGATAATGATGGGAGAATCAACGAAGATCGAGTTGGTTATTACGATCCAAACCGTGACTGGGGCTGGAACTGGCAACCAAACCACATTCAGGGCGGAGCGCATAAATATCCGTTTTCTCTTCCTGAAACCAGAGCCGTTATGGATTTTGTAATGAAGCAACCAAATATTGCTGCTGCTCAGAGTTATCACAATTCCGGAGGGATGATCCTACGAGGCCCCGGTGTAGCTGAAGATATCAGTACATACAATCGCCAGGATGTTCAGGTTTACGATGCCATTGGTGAAATGGGCGAACGCTTGATTCCTGGCTACAGATACCTTGTAGTTTATGATGATCTGTATGATGTATTTGGAGGCGAACTGGATTGGTTTTACGGAGTTCGTGGAGTATTCACCTATTCCAATGAGCTTTGGACCAGTTACGAAATGTTCCAAAGCAACGACCGATCAGCTACCGATTCTTATGAATTCAACAAGTATTTACTTTTCGGTGATGCTATGCAGGAATGGACGGAATATGATCATCCTCAGTATGGAAAGATCGAGATCGGTGGATTCAAGAAAAACTTTGGTCGTGCACATCCCGGATTCTTACTGGAACAAGGTGCCCACAGAAATATGGCTTTCACAATCTATCATGCGTATCACACTCCTAAACTTACTATCGATGAGATCTCTGAAAAGAATCTTGGTGGCGGTTTAAGAGAAGTTACTGCAGTAGTAACAAACAGTAGACTGATGCCAACTCATGCAAGTATTGATGTGAACAACAACATCATGCCACCGGATATCATCAGTATTGAAGGAGCGACCGTAGAAGCCGGAATGATCGTTATGAACCGAGATCTGAATCAAACTACCGAACAGAAATTCAGACCCGAGCGAATTGAAGTAGCGAATATTCCCGGAATGAGTTCTGTAACCGTTCGTTGGATCATCAGTGGTGGAAACAACTACACGGTAAAAGTAGACAGCCAGAAAGGAGGCGTTGTTTCTAAGAAGAAGTAATTACACTTTTTGAATATTTTAAAGGCTCTTGATCATTGATCGGGGGCCTTTTTTATTTACGTTAATACTTCTTTTTATAGACACTCTGAGCGATAGCGAAGAATATGCAAAGCTCGTTATCGTGCAGATCCTTCGGAAGTATCCTCAGGATGATTCGTGAATATGTATCATACGAACGAAGATCTTTTGTAATGATTAGTCGATGTAATGGAGTTCGCGTCAATAATTCTTGTCGGGAGCTTTTGGTACCGGCGCCTGTGCTGAGGGAGCTCAGTATCGGTACAAAAGTACACAGAGCAAGGGAACTGAACCTTGTAAACAAGTTTAGCTTAGCACAAAGGCACCTACTTTTGTCTTGATACAAAAGTAGCAAAAGATCAAGCCGAAGTATTTAAGACGGGTTCACTGATCCTGTGCTGAATAATCCTAAAGGTCTTCGTTCGATCAGATGCAGTTCTAGATTTATCACCAGAAAGGATTATTCCTGCTTCGCAGACGCATCCGGATCATGCTCTCTTCTCCGTCTTAAATACTAAGGGCGAATGTTTCCAGAACTATCTCTACTAAACTGTCAACGAATCGTTTGACATCAATTAAAATGATAAGTTGGTCATCCCGAACTTGTTTCGGGATCTTTGTGGAGACCAAATTCTTAGATAGCCACAATAAATTTGAACAAATACTATTGACATCAAGTAAAAAAATAAAGCCATAGCGTAAGATCCTGAAACAAGTTCAGGATGACCTAACTACCCCAACTTCTCCAAAGCTACATCAATTCTCCCCAAAACTTCCTCTTTTCCGAGAAGCTCTAAAGAAGCAAACAAATCAGGCCCAAAACCTTGTCCCGTTACTGCAATCCGAAGTGGCATCATCAGTTTTCCAAAACCAACTTCATGTTCTTCGATGGTTTCTTCAAGCTTGGATTTTAGGGTAGCTGCTTCAAATTCGTTATCAGATAGCGCTTCAACTTTTTCTTTATACGAAGTCACTAATCCGGCACTGTCTTCTTTCCATTTCTTCAGTGCTTTTTCATCATATTCTTTCGGAGCTTCAAAGAAGAATGACCCCATTTCTACAAATTCATCTACTCTAGAAACGCGTTCGTGCAATAAACCTACTACGGTTTCTAAGTACTCCTTATCCTTTGTATCAAAACCTGCATTTTCAGCCAATTCTTTAACTCTTGGAAGTAAGTCGTCAACAGAAGTCTCACGAATGTAGTGTTCGTTGTACCACATCAACTTCTTGTAGTTGAATACAGCACCACCTTTACTCACTCGATCGAGCGTAAACAGCTCGCACAATTCTTTCATGTCATGGATTTCAGAATCATCGCCCGGACTCCATCCCAAATACGCTAAGAAATTGATCAGTGCTTCCGGCTCATAATTTCCTGCTATGTAATCTTTGGTGTTTACCGGGATTCCTTCGCTTTCAGCTTTTCTCTTGGAAAGCTTTCCACCGCTTGGGCTCATGATCAAAGGCAGGTGCGCCATTGTTGGTGGCTCCCATCCAAAAGCATTATACAACAACATGTGCTTTGGAGCTGAACTCAACCATTCTTCTCCACGAATTACATGCGTGATACTCATTGTATGATCATCCACTACATTCGCTAAATGATAGGTCGGCATTCCATCCGATTTCATCAAAACCTGATCATCTAATCCGGCAGTTTCAAAAGAAACAATTCCGCGAATAAGATCTTCAAACTTCACTGTTTCTCTTCTTGGAACCTTTAAACGGATCACATACTCATCGCCATTTTCCAGCTTTTTTTCTACTTCATCCTGAGGAAGCGTCAAACTGTTTTTCATCGACTGACGAGTAATTGAATCATAGCTCGGAGATGGGTTTCCGGAAGCTTTTAATCGCTCTCTCATTTGGTCGATCTCTTCAGTAGTATCAAAGGCATAATAAGCATGACCACTTTCGATCAACTTCTTGGCATACTGATGATACATTTCCTTTCGCTCACTCTGTCGATACGGACCAGCTTCTCCTGGATTTGTCGGACCTTCATCGATCGTCATTCCGGCCCACTCCAAAGAATCGATAATATCCTGTTCGGCATCTTCTACATAACGAGATTGATCGGTGTCTTCGATTCTAAGAACAAAAGTTCCGCCATGATGTTTGGCAAACAAATAGTTATATAATGCCGTGCGGAGACCGCCGATGTGAAGAAATCCTGTTGGTGATGGAGCAAAACGTACGCGAACGCTCATATTTTCTAACTAAATTTTGATGAATTCTATTATTTCTAAGCTCTAAAGATAAGGAATAATAAGGTTCAGAATCAGGCATTCATTTTAATAGAGCGACTATAACACTTTTGCACTTTAACACTTACCTTTTGTGTTAAAGTGTTATGGTGTTATAGCTCTATAAAATTATGTTTCTGACGATTCTTACACCCCAATTTGCTCCAAATCTATACGACCTGGCTTCAATGCTGAAATCAGATCGGGTTATCTTTACGGATGTGGAAAAATGGTCGCGTAAAGGAAGAACGCATCGGGCGGAAATCAGAAATGAAGAGGATTCTCAATGGATCAATCTTCCTGTAGTTTCAGAAGATCGTAAAAAAGCCATCAAAGATGTACGACTGGATCATGATCAGCAATGGTTTGAACCTTTCTGGAATGCTATTCTTCACAATTACAGAAACGCCACTTACTTCGATCATTTTGAAGATGAGCTCTATAATGACATTCAACAAGCGAACGAATTTGAATACTTAATGGAGTTCAATCTCTACTTCTTTGAGCGATTACTTCGCTATCTGGAAATTGAAATTGAGTACGAGTTTGCTAGTAAAGTTTCCGGCTACAGTACATTTCCGGACGAAACCATGAAAAACTTATCTGCTGATGTTTTATATTTGGAGCATCAATCCAATAACTATCAACGTCAAACTAAGCAAGCTCAAGTAGCTCTTGAAAAGCATCCGGCGTACGATCAGGCTTATCCCGGATTTGTTTCTGGTTGTTCTGTTCTGGATCTGCTTTTGAATAAAGGTGTCGAGAGTTTCAGAATTTTAGAGAAATTGTGACCTTCAATCCCTATCATCCGTCATGAAAGAAGAAAACTCAACCACCAACTGGACAAAGATCTACACAGCTGTTTTTATAACAGGAATTGTGTTTATCCTGATCTTTTGGATTTTTACTTCCCTTTTTAATTTACCCTGATTATTTAACCCACTCGGGTAAAACACCTATTTCAATTCCAAATACCCAACTTACCAGTGTTAAAGAGGCGAGAGTAAGCAGAAGTATAAACATAAGATTGAGCCATAATCCTGCTTTAGACATTTCAGGAATACTTATTTTTCCACTTCCGTAAACAATTGCATTCGGGGGTGTAGCAACCGGAAGCATGAAAGCACAGCTTGCACCCAATACCGTTGGGATCGCCAATAAAAATGGATTTTCACCCAATCCAATAGCAACAGAAGCTAAAATTGGCAAAAATGCCGCTGTAGATGCGGTATTACTTGTCATTTCTGTCAGGAATACGATCAGCGCAATTACAATTAAAATGATCAAAATGATCGGCCAGGTATTCAGGCTTCCAATTCCCGAACCGATCCATGTTGCCAGTCCTGTGCTGCTTATAGCTGATGCCATACTCAACCCTCCACCAAAAAGAATTAACACTCCCCATGGCAATCGTTTTGTATCAGACCATTTAAGCAAAAATCGGTTCTCTTCTGAATTTGCAGGGATCATAAAAAAGGCAACGGCTGCGCCGATCGCAATTCCAGCATCCGACAAGCCAGGTATTACCGAGGACAGCAACGGCCTGAACATCCACAACAATGCAGCGGAAACAAACACTACGGCTACTTTCTTTTCCTGATTGGAAATATTACCAAGCTTCTCCATTTGGGATTGAATTAGTTCTTTCCCGCCGGGCAATTCTTTGATCTTAATCGGATAAACAAATTTTGTAAGTATAAAGTACATCAGTGGAAGTGATACAAGCATGATCGGCACACCTACCATCATCCAGTCCAGAAAACTGATTTCTATATTATAGTTTTCAAGTACGAATCCAGCCAATAATGCATTTGGAGGTGTCCCAATCAAAGTTCCCATACCTCCAATATTACAGGCGTAAGCAATGGTAAGAACTAAAACGATCTCGAAGTTGATCTTAGCAGATTTATCGTTCTTGTCCAGCAACTCCAAAATTGACATAGCAATGGGGAGCATCATGATTGCCGTTGCCGTATTACTTACCCACATACTCAAAAAAGCGGATGTGATAATAAATCCAATAATAATTGAAGATGGTTTGATCCCTACATAATTTACAATAGAAATCGCTATTCGTTTATGCAGATTCCACTTCTCCATCGCCAGTGCAATAACGAACCCTCCCATAAATAAAAAGATAAGCGGGTTTGCATAAGGGCCTGTTGCATCCCCAATACTGAATACACCCAGAACAGGAAAAAGTACAATAGGCAGCAGTGCTGTTGCAGAAATTGGGATAGCTTCCGTTATCCACCAAATACCCATTAGAATAGTAACTGCAGCTGTTTTCCAGGCAGCATCAGAAAGTCCTTCCGGAACAGGTAAAAAAAGGAGGATCACAAATACCAGTATCCCACCAATTAAGCCTGCTCTTTTCCCTAAATCTTGCATAAAATTATATTGCTAAAGTTACTTTTCTGCAGGATAGTTTTCTTTTTCCATCCAATATTCCAGATAAGGTACATTATAAATACTTGTCCAGCCAAAAACTCTTAAACCGTTAGTTATCTGCCATATCGGAGGTCTTCTTGCTCCCGGGTCTTTTGGGAAATTACTTGCTTCTTCCAAAGCATCTGCCAGGATCTTTTGATTTTGATATGAATTAAAATCCTGGACCAGTTCTTCGGTTTTTAAATATCGGGCCCGGCTAACTGCTTCATCAAGTAAACTCTTTTCACCGGAATATTCATATCCTAAAACCAAGCTGCTTATTGAAGATAGGTATGATTCCATATCATGGTTTAGTGGTGGCACGTCTCTGACCGATCTAGCATGATCCACAACGGCATCTTTTACCTCTTCACTTTCAGTAAACTGGTAGTATTTTCTTAAACCGTTACTCACATAAACCTGAGCATATCCATAGCGGTTTATCACAAGCTCCCCACCTTGATCAGGATGATTTTGTAATTCAAGCATCAGGTTTACTCGGTCTTCCAGCTCGTTGTAGTATTTATCTGATTTTGTTGCATCGTAGATCTCAGCTAAATTCCATACAGATAAGTATAGTCGCCTGCCTCTTAATCCATGTTCACCAAAAACCCTTTTTACATAATAATCTCCCGTCAGCTTAGCTACTTCAAGACCTCTGTGATTTCCATCCAAATAGTAAGAAGTGGTCCATCCGGGAACCCATACATGTGCACTCAATAGTGATGTATAGTGCTGTGATGCGTGCCTCCGTCCCATACCTACATAAGGCGATCCTTCAGGAAGGTCCTCATTTTGAAAAGCGTGCAACGATTCATTTGTATCTCCAAAATAAACCGGATCCTTAGGCCAATGAATATTATCAACATCCATTGTGTGTGCACTCGCTGCTTTTGCTGTTTTATAATACATGGGGTTTCCTGTTCTCATAAACTGTAACCACCACATATAATCATTCCCAGGCTCATTATTTGTCCACTGAAACCACTCATACCCATAAAAATAGGTCAGGTTATCACCGTAGTTAAGCATACCGAACCAAGGTTCCCACTGTTGATTGAACTGCATCCAGTTCAACTTATAATCTATACCTCTTTCATATGCAGCGTACTTATCAAGGCTCTCTGTCATTTTACCAAATGCTTCACTTTCAGCATACCATTCCGGAGAAGCGTGAGTTACCGGTGAGTCCATAAAGCGTTGTACATCTTTTGAAATATCTTCGACTGCACTTTTCTTATGGAAGTTAAATACCATCTCTGTTGTTTTAGCCAGACCTTGAGCAAAATTGGCGATCATACCGCTATCATTATCGCTGTCTTTTCTTGCAAAACTCATAGGGTCTACAGACGGTGTCCAGATGTAGGCTGTTACTTTATTGTTATTTCCATCTACTGCAATCTCTTTCGGATATTCTTCAAAGAAGCTTTGAAAACTAACAGTAACTCCCCACTTGTTGTCTGAAATATCTAACCATCCCGGCGATCTTTCTTTCTTCATATCAGTAGTGCCGTCAACATTTATCGTTGAACTGAATTCATTCTCCATTCTTTCCTCGGGAGATGAATTTTTAAGTTCCGGAATTTGAGATGTGTTCGGTCCTGTTTGCAGAACTGATGCAAAATCAGATAAAGGACTTTGAACTACTGTGCTTGTTGAAGTATCCCACCATTTACCGTCATAGTAAGCTGAGGTTACCGTCCTTGATTCATCCATATTATATTTCAGAGATAAACCGGTAGCTTCAATTCTGTCATTTGGTTTTGTGAATCCGGCATCTTTCCTAAGTATAGATTCATCAATTATTTTACCGTTTTCGGTTGCAATGGCTTCATACTCTCCTTCTTGTTTCTTATGCTGATCGGGTTCTCCGGTGTATACAAATGTATGTTGAACTTTTATATAGCTCTTACCGGCATAAGCATGAATTCTGGTTGTAAAAGGAGCTTTATTGTTGTCACCACGCTTGTATTCATATTCTCCTTCAATACGGATAATGGCATGCAACGGACCTGTTCCTAACTCTTTTACTGTTTTCAGTACTACCGCTTTTGACTTGTCTATTCCTGCATCGTCAAGAAGATCCAGAAAAGAACTTCTTCCAGCTTCTCCCATTGCTATGATATCATCATCTGTAAATCCATCTCCATCAATATCCAGTTCTACCTTATCAAGAAAACCACTGCCTGCCGGAGAATTTTGAAACCCGCCACCTTCACCTTTATTTACTACAAACCTGAGAGGGCCTGTGTTTATTTCAACCTCACCATTCTGTCTTTGGTTATTCCGTATTACTAATTTCTGATCATAATCCCGGGCATTTCTTATTTCATTTCCATACTCAACGCTGTATTCATTTCCCTCTTCTGTAAAAAAGAACACCCAAAGCCACTTTATACTGTTATCAGAAGGTTCCCATGTCGTAACTTTAGTGATTTGAGAAGGAACTTCATTTCCATTGTTGTCTAACACTCTTACACGGTCAGGAGAATACAAATCGCCTTCAGGAACAGGGACTCCAAAAAGCTGAGGCGTTCCCGGTGTATTATTTTCTACAGTTATAGGGATCAAAGTTGAATCGGATGGCATTGTACAGCTCAAAAAGGCTAGAACAACTCCCACAAATAGAAATCTTTTACCGCTTAATTTTAATAATGATGATTTCATGACATTCCTAGTTATTTAGAAACTGATGGTCTAATACAAGCGCTGCTGCCCCTAATACCGCGACCGATTTCCGTTCTGTAGTTTTAATTTTTAAATTTCTGATGGAGTTTGGATAGGCAAAATCTTCCATAGCCTTGAACATACTTTCTTGAAAAAAAGAAAAAGCTTTTGAAACGCTTCCGCCCAGAACTATCACCTCCGGGTCATATGCATACATAATCACTTTCACTGCATTTCCGAGGTGTGCACCAAATTCATTATAAGCTTCCATAGCCTCTCTGTCTCCTTTTTGGGCTCTGTTAAAAAGCTCTTGTCCAGTTGTATTTTTATGAATCTCAAAAAACTGTCCTGAACAATAGTGCTCAAATATTGAATCTTTATAAGGAAGCATTCCCACTTCTCCTGCTCCGCAGTTATTCCCGGAATACAAGATATTGTTAAGTATTAATCCGGAACCAAAGCCCGTACCCAAAATCAAGCCCACAACAGATTTATAGTTTTTCGCTTCGCCAAAGTATTTTTCGCCGAGTGTAAAACAATTAGCATCATTGTTGATGAAAACCGGTTTGCCAAATTCTTCTTCCAGAATTTCTTTAAGGGGAACCTCTTTCCATGAAGGAATATTCTGAACATCATAGACAATCCCTTTTTCTACATCCACTACACTTGGAACTCCTATTCCGATTGCTTCAATATTTGAGTTCCATAAGTTTGAAATCATCCCTTTAATCTGATTGATCAGTAATTCAGCATTTTCTTTCCCTGATATCGGTTCTGAAGTCATTTCTTCAATCTCATCATCAAGAATACAAGCTGCTCTTACATTCGTACCACCTAAATCAATTCCTATAAGAGTTCCCGTGCTCAAGACTCTCCTCTCTCTTTTATTTCTAATTGATGTTATTCTTTACCGGCAAAATCGATGGTTTTATTATTTACCAGAGGTTTAGCCCAAAAACCAATACTTAGTATGTATCCAAAAGCGATAAATAAAAATAACATACCTACTCTCAACCCGAACATATCACCAATAGAACCAACAATAAGCGGCACAACAGCACCCCCTGCAATTCCTGTTACTAAAATCCCGGAGAAGGTTCCATGATGTTCCTCAACAGAGTTGAGTGCAAGTGAAAAAATAATTGGCCACATAACAGCAATAAAGAAACCGATCGCGGGAAATGCGTAGAGTGCAATTTCTCCACTACCAAATAATGCTGTAGCCAAACAAAGAAGTACCATTGAAGTGAAGCCCACTAGAATTTTCTTACTGTCCATGATCTTTAATAAAAACAGTCCCAGCACGGTACCTGCTGTCATCATTCCCCAAAACCATGAAACCGTAGTTGCACCTGTTGTTTGTGGATCATATCCATGATATGAAGACAAAAATTCCGAGATCCAGTTTGCAACGCCTTGTTCTGCACCTACATATGCGAATATTCCCAAAAAGAACAATATTACTTTTTTGTTCTTCAGCATTTCCAGATGTGTTTCTAAAGCTCCAACTTTTTCGTCTTCGTTTTTAAGTACTTCAGGAAACTTGGACAGAATAATTACAATTACCATCAGGATAGAAACCAATGCAAAAATCAAATACAAAGAGATCCAGGGAAGTTCAGGTGGAACTAAGTCTGACAGTATTGATAAGAAGAAACCCATGTCATCTGTCCCGATATTCAATACCAGATAGGAATACACTAACGGGCTTAAAAAAGATGCCAGTCCAAAGAAAAGCTGAGCCATAACAGAGTTAAAAGCAAAATTTTCTTCGCCTCCGGAAACTCTTAATAATGGATTTATTGCAACCTGCAACATTGCCATCCCGGACCCGATAAAAAACAGTGACAATACCGCTACAATATATTGCGGGAACACAGCAAATAATAAGGCACCGGAAAAAGCGATCAGAAAAGCCAAAATCATGACTTTTTTCTCACCATATTTTTCAATCAATATTCCTGATGGAATCGACATTACTCCATATGCTATAAAGAAAGCGAACGGAAGTACGGCAACCAAAGTAAGACTTAAATCGAAGTCCTCAATAATTTGAGGAACTAAAGGCCCGATTATATTTGTCAAAAACGATATAACAAAAAATGTTAATACAATAAGCCCAACTAAATAACGATTGCGTTCCATAATGTGATTCTAAAAGGTTAAATAAGTCTTTACTGAAAAGGATATTCCAACACGTCGATTGAGATTTATATCCCAAATGATAAAAATAAGCCGGAGACAAATGCAGACTCCGGCTTATAAAGCTACACTTTACTGATGTTCTGGGTTTTGCGTCATATCATCCGGAGACGCATCAATTGCTGCCTGAGGTATTGGAAACAATAAAGTAACCTGGGCTTCAGGGATTCCTAAATGAGCCGACATCACAGATTTAGCTGCATCAAATCTTTTAAGATCAGCCCATCGCTTATTTTCAAAAGCAAATTCAACTCTTCTTTCCTGAAGTAGTTTTTCTTCGAAAGTACCTCCTGCCGGTGTCCGATCAACGCCCCCTAAATCCGCACGATCTCTGACTTCGTCAATAAGGTCATATGCAGCATCAGATTCACCTAAAGCTTCTGCAAGATTCAATAAAACCTCAGCATAACGAAGTTCCATCCAATTATTATCGCCATCGGAAGATACAGTTGGGTTACTGATAAACTTTCTTACCCAGGGATTAGCCGGATCTGTTGTATCAATAGTAGCATCAAATCTTTCATCTCCGGCTTCATAAGCTCCGATAATATCATCTGTTACATTTTGAGGTGCTCCACCTCCACCAACACCACCAAAACCAAGAGGTGTGTAGTTATCTGTATAAGAACTGCCTTCTCCAACATTGCCGGTTATATATTCTATTTCAAAAATAGATTCTATGTTACCTTCATTTGCAGCGCCCCACAGATTAGAATAGTCGGGAACCAGTTCAAACTGCATTGAATCCACCACTCTTTGAAGAGGAGCAACTGCGGCAGAGTTATTGCCGTTGGAAAGATGCACTCTTCCTAATAAAGAAGCGGCAGCCCACTTTGTGATTCTTCCGGTTTCAGGTAAAAGATCTTCAGCCATAGCAAGATCAATCGCGATTTGATCATATATTGCTGTTGCACTTACCTGATTTACTTCAACATCAGGGGAGGTGACCTCTTCTAGTTGCAGCGGCACATTTCCGAATATTACTGCCATATGGTAGTAAAGTAACGATCTGATAAAGTATGCTTCTCCTTTAATCTGATCCCGAACTGTTTCATTATCAAAGCTGGCATCGTCTATTCTTGCAATAATATTATTGGTTCCTGCAATAACCTTATATACTGCGTTATACGTTGCCGATATCTCTTCACCCGATGGTAAATCAGTAAAAGTATCCAGTTGCTCCAGACTTGCAGCCAGGCCGGTTGCTCCACCGCCGTTGGCACCATTATCGGCCCTCATCTCCATAAACAAAACAAAGTTTACTCCAAATGTTTCCCTGCTTTGCAGTCCATCCAAAGCACCTCGAATTGCCAGCTGGAAATCCGTTTCATTTTTGTAAAAATTGTTGACGTTTCTCTCTGTAAGAGGTCCCAGGTTTGTAAAATCATCTCCGCATGAAATAAATAAAAGCGGAATGAACAGTGTTAATATTAGTTTCTTCATAATGTCTCCTGTTATAAGTATGCTTTTAAAATTCAAGGTTGATACCAAGTTGAACTGTTCTGGCAAGCGGATATGCACCGTAATCCTCACCAGGTGTTAGACTGCTTGATGACTGCAAGTTTACTTCAGGATTAAATCCTATGTAATCTGTAAAAATCGCTAAGTTTGTTGCAGAAATATAAATTCTTGCCTTCCTCGCAATATTATTCAGCTTTTCTACCGGCAAATTATATCCGATCTGAATATTCTTTAAGCTAACATAGCTACCATCCTGAACCTGATATGATGACGCCCTGTTATTATTTCCGTGTGTTCCGGTGCTTCTGTCTGCACGCGGATACTTTCCGTTTCCGGGGTCACTTTCAGAAATCCATCTGTCATTCAGCACAGCATAAGAATTGAAATTTGCTTCACCGTTTAGCAAGTGACGTGCTGTTAAATTCAACACTTCCCTACCTACTACCCCCTGAATAAATATTTTCAGATCAAAGTTTCTGTAGTTAAATCTGTTTGAGATTCCGTAAATGAAGTCCGGCTGATAACTTCCTAAAACAGTACGGTCATCAGCATTCACTACTCCGTCACCATTCACATCTTTAAACCTGAAGTCACCCGGTCTTGGGTCCGCAGCAAGCAGGTCATAATCTCCACCAGGAGCACTATTATTGTCCGCATCAATTTCTGCCTGATTTTGATAAATACGATCTACCAAATATCCGTAGTAACTACCTACAGCAGATCCGACTTGTGTAATATGTCTTACTCCGGCAGCACCCGATGGTAAAATTGCATTTCCAGAAGGTCCCAACTTATTAACAGTATTTCTATTGGTAGAAAAATTAAAATCGGTTGACCATTGAAAATCATTAACCAAATTTCTTGATGTTATTGAAAATTCAAAACCTTCATTTTCAACTTCTCCAACATTTGTTAAAACTTGATCAAACCCGGTTGATGGGGGTACAGGAACTGATAATAGCAAATCTTTTGTGATAGTAAAGTAATAATCAATACTACCATAAATCCTGTCATTCAGTAAAGCATAATCAACTCCTAAGTTTGATTGATAACTGGTTTCCCATGTTAATTCGCTATCACCTAAAGTAGCTAGTGAAGATCCTGGAAATAAAACTCCGTTCTCAGGATAATTCACACTATTCAGCAAACTGATTGAATTATAGTTTCCTATCTCAAAATTACCTGCTACCCCATAACTGGCTCTTAACTTAAGTTCATTGAATGCGTCCATAGATTCCATAAACGATTCCTCTGTTAACCTCCAACCCAATGAGAAAGATGGAAATATACCTGTCTGGTTATCAGAACCGAATCTTGAGGCCCTGTCTGATCTGATTGTAAATGTTCCCAGATATTTTCCTTTATAACCATAATTTAGGCGAGCTAACATAGAAGCTAAAGTCCATTCAGATTCATTTACTCCTCCACCTGTAACGATACCTCCGGCAATATTTGGTATTTGATCATCTACAAAACCATTGGCTGTAACCAGATTTACTTCGTTAGTTTGTTTTTGAGCAGTATATCCTACCAAAACTCCAACCTTATGATCTACTTTAAAAGTCTTTTGGTAGTTAACTGTGTTTTCCCATAACCAGTTAAATCCATTTGCTCCACTTGATTGTGCAAATGGCTGAGGGGTGGTTTGGTTTCTGTATAAGAATTGCGTTCCTCTATAAAATGAAGACTGATAATCGTCTACATCATATCCTATCAGTGACTTAAATGTCATGTTCTCATTTATATCAACAGTACCATATACATTACCATAGAGTCTGTTATTTTTTATTTCTTCAGAAATAAACTCTTGGATAGCCAATGGATTACTCGCTGTGGTTGTACCTCCACCCAGATAGGATTGATTATTTAATTGATTAATAGTTCCATCTGGATTATAAGGAGCTACAACAGGTGAGTGCACCAATGCTGAATAAATAATCCCTGGTGGTTGCCCAAAATAAGGAGCATTAGCCGGTAAACGATCATGGTTAGAAAGAGCGGCATTGGTTACTGAACCTACTTTAACTTTATCCGAAATGTCATAACTGACATTTGCTCTGAAATTATATCTGGTAAATGATGAACCATCAATGATCCCTTCCTGATCTAAATATCCTGCTGAAAGAAAGTAAGTAGCTTTGTCCGTACCTCCGCTTGCTGATACGTGGTAATTTTGTTGTGCAGAAGAGCTGAGTACCACATCCAGCCAATCTGTATCTGTTCCATTCCAATTTACATACTGTTCAGGAATCAAAAAGTTTGCAACATCTGGCCTTCCAGCATTTGTGTTGGGATCATAGTTTGGATTTGCCGGTTGATTGCCCCGATCAATTTCCTGAAGATAATTGTTATTTCTTGCATCCTTTGTGTAAGCAATTAATTCCTCAGCGTTCATCATATCAGGTTTATTTACAACTGATGAGCCCCCGCCGTACATACTTACTGTTACTCGGTTTATACCGGGTGTTCCTTTTTTGGTAGTTACCAATATTACACCGCCTGATCCCCTGGATCCATATATTGCGGCTGATGCAGCATCTTTCAAAACATCTATAGATTCTATATCGTTAGGATTCAATGAACTGAATGCGTTCGATTTTGGCGCCTGAAATGAACCTCTTTGAGATTGGATGTTTACCTGCAAATCCGAGTTTCGTGAAAGCGGCACTCCATCAATAACATATAGAGGTCCATTACTTGCTGTAATTGAGCCTCCTCCACGAATGGTAATTTCAGGACTGGCGCCCGGCTCACCTGTAGGTTCAACTACATTTACTCCTGCCAGTCTACCCTGTAAAGCATTTTCAAAACTGGAAACCGGTATATTTTCAAGAACTTCAGTTCGTATAGAAGCAACTGAACCTGTAACCTCTTCTCTTTGCTGAGTACCATAACCTACAACAACTACATCTTCAAAGATCAGTAAATCCGGTTCCATTTCAATTTGCAAATTCGACATGTTTCCGGTTATAGGAATCTCCAGTTCCTTATACCCTACAAATCTGAATACAAGTATTTCAGAGTCATCAGGGACGGTTATTTCAAACTCTCCGTCTATATTTGAAGTGACACCAATACTGGTTCCTTTTACAAACACACTTACTGTTGGCAAAAGCTCTCCTGTGTCAGCATCTCTTACCACACCTGAAATTTCTATTTCAAGAACTTTTTTATCATTAAGCGCCTTTCTTTTTATCAATAATATTTCACGGGTATTTGATATTGCTGCTTCATATTCTGTCCCAATAAGAACATATTCCAGAATTTCTGCAGCTCTGGTTTTATCAAATTTAACCGAGACCTTTTTATCAAGAACCTGAAGATCTGAATTATAAGCGATACCAAGCTTCGTTTTCTTTGCTATTTCTTTTAGCACATCTTTTAGCAAAGCATTGTCTTTGTCAATAGAAATTAAGCTCTGTAGCTCAGGTATACTGTTTTTGTATATATGAACAGGATAATAACTATTTGCTTGAATGCTATTTGATGAAGAAGCTATTAACTGAGCTCTTACATTTGATGGATTCCCGAACTGAAGCAAAAATACTCCAATTAGACAATAGCAAGAAGTAACCCGTATCATTTTATTAACTAATGGTCTCATACGTTTCCTCTGTAACTTGTTAATATTGATATTTTGAACTCGCGAAAAAAAAGCGCTTCCAGAATATTTTTATTTAAAACTGATTATTAATCTGAGCTATCAGATAACTCAAAACTTACTCGATCTTTAAGCAGAGTATAATCGATCTTTAATGACATAGATATTGTTTCCAAAACCCTTGCTAATGATCTGCTTCTTAATTCTGCTGTTAAATTCATGTCTGCAATTTCTTTTGAATCAAAAACAACTTCGATGTCATACTTTCTTTCTAGTTGTTTTGCGACTTCCTTCATCTTTTCGTTCTTAAAGGTCAAATACCCTTCTTTCCAACTAAGGTAGAAATCAACATCACTGACATACTCTGTTTTAATCTCATTGTTTTCCAGGTTCAACCTTCCCAGATTCCCGGCAGTAAGAATCACACTATTCTTCTTTGATTTATCATCTGAACTAAAAGAAACCGTTCCTTCTCTAACTACTGTCTGAATTACATTATCTCCGGGATAATTACGAACGGCAAAGGAAGTCCCCAGAACTTCCACAACAGCTCCTTTTGTTTTGATAAGAAATGGCTTGTTAGGATTTTTAGCTACATCAAAAAACGCTTCACCTTCTAAGAAAACTTCTCTTCTATCTGCTTTGAAAACTTTCGGAATAATAATTTTGCTGTCGGAGTTTATATATACTTTTGTCCCATCAGAAAGAGTTACTCCTCCGCGATACCCCTTCTCCATTGAAATCTCGTTAAGCGTTGGCTCCTGAGGCTGTACTTCTTCAACATAAAAACGATCAATAAAGAACAGACCCACGAAAGCTGCTATTAGAAATAAAGCAGCAACTTTACTTAATGTTGGTAAAAGAGGATTATATAAAGACAACCAGGTGCTGCGATTTACATGCTTAGTATTAAAGTTCAAAGTTTCATCTTCAATTCTATTCTGCAATACAACCCATTCTAAGTTGCTGTCAAAAACATCTTCGGAGGAATCGGAATGCTCAGAAGCTTCCCATATTTTTTCAAATTCCTTCATTGTTTCACGGTTCTTTGAACTTTCAGATAACCAGTCAGACACTAACTGTTTTTCTTTGTTATCACATTCTTCAGCTAAAAATTTTGCTAAAAGGCTTATATCCAATTCTGACTTCACTTTTTAAGTTTGTTTATTATTAGACAGAGGCAAAAACCAATACCCCTATAATTATTTTAATTTATTTATTTCAATATTGTCTCGGAGGTATTGCAGCGCTTGAGACATATGATTTTCTACCGTCTTTCTTGTTATTTCAAGAATCCTTGCAATTTCTTTATAACTGAAACCATGCTTTCTGTGCAATTCAAAAACTAACCTTCTTCTTTCCGGCATTTGACTAACAACTTCCCACACCCTTTTTATTAATTCCAGATGCTCATTGTTCGAAGCGACTTCTACATATTCCTCGCTACGAATACTTTTGACTTCACTCAGGAAATCCTCTCTTAATCGCTGCTGATTTTTCTGCTTACTTAGTAAATTTAATGACTGATTTCTGACAGCCTGATACAAATAAACTTTTACCGATACTTTTATATCTAGTTCTTTTCTGTTTCTCCAGACTTTCAGAAATACATCCTGAACAGCATCCCTGGCAAACTCTCTGGATTTTGTAATAGAATTTGCAAACCTGCTTAACTGCTCATGGTACTCAAAGAATAAAGCTTCAAATGCTTTTTTGTCTCCTTTACGTATTCTTTCCACCCGACTTAAATCACTGGATCGGTTATCTCCTTTACTATTTGCTAAAATTGCCAATAGTAACATGCTTATTTGTAGCTAGTCCTTCCTATTTAATTATCGTCAACTAATTTATTATTTCACCCACAAGTCAACTGATGTCATTCTAATTAATTAGTCAAATATTCGTGAAATTGAAACCTGAATTTATGAGAAGTTCCTTAAAGGAAGTAAGCAACAACACAAGGTTATTGCTTACTTTAGAAAATTAACCTCAGAAAAAATTTACTCAATCTCTTCTTGAGCCGGCTCCATCCGGTGCGCCTTTATAATATCTGAAGCTTTCAGTAGGCTTTCCATCTACAGCTCCTCGTTCGAATACTCTTCTTCTCAGTCTGTCCATAAATTCCTTGCCTTCATTACCGGGCAGATCAGATATATTTGGACCGACATAATTATCAAATGCAGAAGTAAACTGACTAATATATTTAGACAGCGACTGCACCTTATTCTCGGCATATTCAGAAATATCTACAGTTGTGTTAGATGCATTGGCGGTAGTACTGTAAAACAGATAATCTGTAACGCTATGACGCTCAAGACCTTCATTTATGATCTGACTGGGAAAAATCAGTCTCCATTCTGCTGCTCTTGCTGCATCAACTGCTAAGTAGGCCGCTGCTCTGTGATCTGCTTTATGCCATTGCTGGTATCCATATCCCGGATCAAAAGCCATCATGGTTGTTGGCTTTAACTTTCTGATCCACCAAACAATTTGTTTTACCACTTCTTCTTTGTCGGCAAACTCAACCATTCCATCTGTATAACCTAAATTGATGTAATTTTCTTCAGGTATACCAAGTTCTTTTAAAGCGTCTACTTCTTCCTGGCGTCGAATTTTTGATAAGCGATCGCGTGTCATTGTAGGATCACCGGTTCCAACATTACCTGTTGTTAAAAGCATTACATATACTTCGTTTCCGTTTGCCTGCAACATTGCCATTGTTCCGTGAGAACCTCCATCGTCATCAGGATGAGCCCCGATAAACAAAACAGTTCTTCCTGTCCACTCCTCGATTGGTGTTTCCGGTTGAGCCATCAAAACAACAGGCATAATCATGCATGCAGTTAAAATGATTGATTTTATTTTTTTCATATTACTCCGTGATTTGGTTTATGATAACTTACTTTCTATTAGTGAAATTCTGTCATTGTCTAGCTTAGAAGCCGATTCTGCATCAAGAATTATCGTTACATTTTTATGTGTTTGTAAATAGGTGCCGGGAACATCTTTGCTTAACTGTCCTTCAATACTTTCCTTTACAATTTCTGCTTTTTCATTTCCCCAGGCCATCATCATTATATGGTCTGCACTCAGAATCGTACTTATTCCCATAGAAATAGCTTGAAAAGGCACTTCTTCTTTTTTTCCGAAATACTTCACTGCAGCTGTTCGGGTAGTATCACTAAGGGTTACTTTCTGAGTTAATGAATCCATACTAAAACCGGGTTCATTAAATCCGATATGACCATTTAATCCAAGGCCTAAAACCTGAATATCTATCCCTCCATTTCTCCTTATAGATAGTTCATATTCTTCACAAAATTTTGAGAGATCCTCATTTTTGATTTCACCATTTGGTATAAAGATATTTTCTTCATGTATATCAACATGCTGAAAAAAATGATCGTACATATAATAATGATAACTATGAGGTGACGACTTTTTCATTGGATAGTATTCATCAAGATTGTATGTAATAATTCTGCTGAAGCTGACGCCACTTTTATTAATTTCTATCAACGCTTTATACATATCAGTCGGTGTTGACCCTGTTGCCAATCCAAGTACAGTTTCTTCATTTACAGAATTGTTCATCAATACTTTATTTGCAATAACCTGAGCAGCATATAAAGAACCGGATTCTTTATTTTCAAATACAAGTACTTCCATGAACTCTTTAAGGGTTTTATTTTTTATCACCTCTTTGTTTACATACGACAAGTAAAAAGGCCATTACCCCTAATTAAAAATCAAATTCTTTTACTCTATTTTTAAATAATTACTTAAGTTGAGCCTTGATGACTTATAATTATCCCATTTTAACTTCATTTATCCTTTCGGAAAACTAGATCATATGCATTGGATAGACTGGGCAGTACTGTCACTTTTTTTATTGTATACGATTTGGGATGGAACCCGTCGTGGTAAAGATGCTGAAAACATCGAAGGGTTTTTACTTGCCGGACGAAATATGCCTTGGTGGGCAGCAGGTCTTTCGATCATGGCAACACAAGCTTCCGCCATCACTTTTATCGGAACTACCGGAATTGCCTATGTAGAAGACATGCGATTTGTACAGGTTTATTTAGCTATTCCCTTTGCGATGATCCTGATATGTATGTTTTTGGTTCCTTTCTTCAGCAGGATGAAAGCCTTTACCGCTTATGAAGTTTTAGAAGAACGATTTGGATTAAAAACACGACTTACCACAAGCGGATTATTTTTGATCTCCCGAGGATTAGCTTTGGGAGCTGTAATTGCAGCTCCAAGTTATGTACTGGCTTTGCTTTTAGGGCTTCCGCTTACCGCTACAATTCTCATTATTGGATTGATCGCCACTCTTTACACAATGTACGGAGGAGTTGCCGGAGTGATCCAAACAGATGTAAAGCAAATGGCTGTAATGATGTTCGGTCTCGTATTCTGCTTTTTTGTGGTGATGGTAAATCTTCCTGAAGATGTTGGCTTTGGTGACGCTCTCTATCTTGCCGGAAGCCTGGATAAATTAACCGCCCTCGACCTGAATTTTGATCTAAGCGAAAAGTACAATGTGTGGAGTGGTGTTTTTGCAGCTTTGTTTTTGATGCTTTCCTATTTTGGCACGGATCAAACTCAGGTTCAGCGATATTTAACCACTTCGGATACTAAAGAAGCCAAAAAATCACTGTTGCTTTCTGCCTATGCTAAAGTACCCATGCAGTTCTTTATTCTGTTGCTGGGTGTGATGTTGTATGTATTCTTTATCTTTAATGATGCCCCAATTTCTTTCCGCTCCACCGATCCTGTTGCCCAAACTGAAGAGCAGCTGAACAGAGAACAGATCATAGAACAACAATATTTAGAAGCTCGAGAAAACCGGCAGAGATTAGCAGTTGAAGCTGCTAAGAATCGAGACATGATTTCTCAGCAGGCATTCCTGGAAGCAGATGCTGACCTAAATACCGCCAGACAAAAAGAACTGGCTTTGCAGGCTGAAATTAGACAAGCGGATGTAAACGATACTAATTACATCTTCCCTTATTTCATTTTGAAATATATTCCTATTGGTTTGGTCGGCCTGATCGTAGCCGGAATTTTTGCAGCAGCTATGAGTTCCATTGATTCCGAATTGAATGCTCTTACTACGGTTTCCATTGTGGACTGGTACAAACGACTCCGTCCTGATGATCCCGGGGAATTACATTTCCTTAAATCTTCCAGATCGGTTACTGTATTATGGGGAGTCATCGCCACAGGCTCAGCGCTCGTTCTCGGTGAAACACGTTCTATCATTGAACTGATCAACCAGATTGGAAGCTATTTCTATGGTTCTATTTTAGGAGTTTTTATTCTCCTGCTTTGGGTAAAGAAAGCGAATGGAAACGGAGCATTGATCGGGCTTCTTTCGGGAATGGCCTCTGTATTTACTTTTGATCGACTTTTCTACAATGCTACTACTGCTGACTATTCTTTCTTTTTCCCATGGATCCAAACTCCGGAAGGATATTCCAAAGCCATTGAGTTTTTGTGGCTAAACCCGCTGGGCGCTTTTGTTGTGGTTGTGGTTGGGATTATTGTGAGCAGAATTTGGCCTAAAAAAAATAACAACATAAATGACTAGATTTATTCTGCATTTTAAATATTTTAACTAAGCTCAGTAACTACTAAAGTTCAGTTTCATGATTGAAAAAATCAGTATTAAGAGATTAGTTAGGATACTAGTTTTATTCGTGGCTTTTCATCTGACATTCTTTGCATGTACCGATGATCACTCCAATAATGCAAATTATTTTGATGATATAAATGGTTTCTGGATAGGTAAAAAAACTATCCATCAAGCCGGTAGTTGTTCGATATCAGGTGGTTCAACTTTAAGTTTAAATTCTTTGTTAAAAATTAACATTGATGAGGAAGGACTCGTTGAAGTCAATGAATATTATTACAGAGACTCTTCAAAAACATATTATTATGTAGATGACATAAAATATTTATGGAAAGGCACAATCAACAAAGAGTATAGCTTTGAAATCAACAAGCCCCTATTTGTGACCTGTTTCGGAGAACCCAGAGAATCTTCTTCTCAATATAAAAGCACAGTTATGAAAGCTAATGATGATTACACATTACATGTAAGTTCTACTGAAGAATGGTGCCCTATGAGGGGTTGTACTTTTATCACTGAATATGAATTAAGACATACTGACTCTACAATAACTAACATTCAAAAATTTGATGAATCATCAAAAAGCAGACTGACATCAACACAATTATATAGAGTAGAAAATTGACATACTGTTGCGGTGAGTATTGCAACATAAGAATCTGAAAGTTTTCTGACCGGATCAATTCATGTTCATCTTAACAGAACTTAAATCCAATGAGTGCTTTTGTAGTTGTTGTAGCTGGGATTGGAGTTAGTTTAGCTTTAAAAAAAATAAATTATCTAATGACTTATAAATCATACTTTTTTTTAGTAATAGTTTTTTTCTTACTAAACCCCTCTGCAATTTTTTCGCAAGGTGAAACCCAGTCTAAAACTGATTCAAAATTTGAATTAGAAATCGGCTACATGCTTCCTTTCTATAATATTGATCAACAACAGTTCCACTTTGGCACTAATGTTCCATATACGGTTAGTGAAGAAACCAGTTCGAAATCAACATTCGCTTTTGGTTTGTTGTATACAGAAAAGCTTTCCAGTTCTTTGGGTTTACTTTTAGGCATTATGAACTATTATGGTGATTATCAAATTACTTTTAACTATTTCGAAAGAGGTTCAAGCGAAGCTGAACGAAAATTTGTGCATGACATTAAAAGCTTTGCCCCTCTGAGCCCTATAATCGGTCTTAAACTCAGTTCAGGAAATCCTGTTCGTAATAACCATTTTAGAGCCTCTCTCGGTTTAGGTTTAAAACCTATTGTAAATATTGATGATAAACGAACTCATATTGTAGAAAAAAATAATTTTGAAAGAGAAGAAGATAGTATAATAGAAGACACCGCTTTGATTTACCCTTTTCTTAAGGCTAGCTATAGTCTTGAAAATATAATAATCGGATTAAGTTATAATCACAGGTTATATAACTTTATTTACAAACAAGATAATTCTCACATAAATGATGGTGATATTTTTAATGTTGAGATAAGTCATTTAACATTTTTGATATCTTTGAAATTTTAATCGTTGTCTTGCTTATCGCCCAATTTGAAAACAAACTGCAAATAATATCGGGCAGAAAGAGCTAATGGTTAATCTCTACCAAAGTGCCCTCGAACAATTGAATAAGTGATATAAACATCATTTCTTACAATTACAGACGCAACTTGCAGAGCTTCTCTAATCAAGGATTATTAATGAAACAGTTCAATTGTTTATGAACAACAGAAAACTGATCATAGGAGATATTCACGGGTGTTTAGTAACCTTTGAATCATTGTTAAACAAAATGAATTTCAGTAAAACAGACAGCCTCTATCTGGTTGGGGATTATATTGATCGCGGACCAAGTTCTAAAGGTTTGATTGATAAAATAATTACACTTAAAGAAGAAGGTTATCAGATTGTGGCGCTGAGAGGAAATCACGAACAAATGTTGATCGATAATTATATTGCTGAGGTGAATCGAGGCTTGCATCAAGTGGGTGATAAAGCGTTCTTGCAAAGTTTTGACATTAGAAATCTGGGAGACATTCCTGAAAAATATATACAGTTCTGCGACACTCTTCCCTTATATCATGAAGATGACGAATTCATTGTAGTTCACGCCGGTTTAAGATTTGTTTATGATAATCCGTTTGATGACAAAGAAGCACTTCTTTGGACCAGAAATTGGTATCAAAACATTGATATGGAATGGCTGGGGAATCGAATAGTAATTCATGGTCATACGATGCAATCCAGGAAAGAAACTGAGTTACAGTTCCTGAATCTTAAAACAGATCAAGTAATTGATATAGACTGCGGGGCTGTAATGTCCCAATCCCGAAGTGGATTAGGATATTTATGCGGCTTTGATTTCACAAATCAAGAATTGATCTTTCAGGAAAATGTGGACTATTAATTGATACAAAAGCACTATTTCGCAGAAGCTTATTAAGTCTTTTCATGCTTTTGAGGTTTAGTGGCATCACCCTCTTCCTCACCAAACTTAGAACCCACCGGCGGGCGATATTGCTGAAACGGGATCTTTAACAAATTCCCAAGATTATCATTTTCTTTGGGATCCATATGGGTATCAATTCCATATTTCAACTCAGTCATTTCATCAACCTGAGCGAACGTGCCTAGCAGGCGATCCCAAATAGAGAAAATATTTCCGTAATTGGTGTCTGTTAAAGGCTGTGTGTAGTGATGATGAACTTTATGCATCAACGGAGTAATGAAAATCCATGATAGCGCCCGATCGATCTTTCTGGGCATATTTATGTTAGCATGTGTAAGATGTGCAAACAGCGCCGAAATGCTTTGATATAAAAAGATGATCCAAATTGGAGCCCCAACCAAAATCACACCCAAAATCGTAAATATCATTCTGAATACGGCTTCTCCCGGATGATGTCGTAATCCCGTTGTTACATCAACGGTTGTGTCGCTGTGATGAACCAAATGAAATCTCCACATAAAAACCACTTTATGCTCTATCCAGTGGATCAGATAGGCTCCGAAGAAATCTAATAACAAAACTCCGACTATAGCTTGAGCCCACAACGGCATTTCGATCCATTGAAGAACTCCGAATCCTTCTGCTGTAACCCAATCAGACGACCAAACTAACAATCCCGCAAAGGCAAGCCCGATTGCCAGAAACAATCCATTCAGAAATAAATTTATTCCGGCATGACGAACTTTCTTATATCCGAATTCGAAGAGTGGAAATACTCCTTCAATGATCCAGAACAGAAAAATACCTCCAACCAACAATCCTGCCCTAAATACAGTCGGGATATTCTCAAAAAATTCTACAAAAGGTTCCATAAGTAATTTAACTTTTTATGTAAAGAACGGCACTTGAACAGTAAAACTCAATAAGATCGAACCGATTTTAAATGAGTTTTATAATTAATAATAGAGATAAAATCATTTAACAATAAGTGAGTTGGTACAAGTACCATAAAAACTTATGTTCGTATGGAAAAAATTTCATAGATGCCAAAAAGAGACACATTAGCAAAGCTGATGCTATCACCATTAAAGGTGATGGTTATTTCAATAATTATTTCACTTGTATGTTACTTGGTCTTAAGCACAATATGGGGCTTTGAGATAAATACTTTTGGTCTGTCCATATCTATGATAATTCCGGCGCTGATCTCATATCCCATGTCCTATCTTTTGATCCGGTATTACAAAAAAATTGAGATTCAGAAAGATGAATTGCAGCGATTAAATGAAATCAATAACCGCCTTATCTCAATTATAGCGCATGATATCAGAAGCCCAATTTCAGGTGTGTATGGAATTCTGGATCTGATCGAATTAGAAACTTTTTCTAAAGAAGAATTAAGCTACTATATCAATGACCTTTCCGGAACAGTTGATAACCTCCTTAGTTTTTTAGACGATATTTTACAATGGTCAAAAGCACAGATCGAAAATAAAGAGATCGAACCTGAGCTCTTCAACACTCAAAAAGTATGGACTCAGGTTTTGGCTCTTTATCATCACAACATAGAATCCAAAAATATAAATCTCGTTGCAAACAATTTAGAACAGCCAATTTATGCAGACCAGGGAAGCTATTCTTTTGTCACACGTAATATTCTTCATAACGCTATAAAGTTCACCCCAAAAAACGGATCCATTTTAATTGATCTGACAAGAAAAGGGAATCGTACCATTACAACGATTGAGGATAATGGAATTGGAATAACTGAGGAAAAGCTGAATAAGATCCTGTTTAGTAAAGAATGGGTAACCACCGTTGGCACTAATGACGAAAAAGGAACCGGGTTTGGTCTGAAGGCAGCAACCAAATACATCGAAATTATGAATGGCAAATTGCAAATAGAAAGCGTTCCCGGAAAAGGCACTAAAGTAATTATCGATCTTCCGGGAAGTGTGGCTGATTAGCTTATATGTATTTGATTGCATAAGGGAATTTTCTGAAAAATCAGATTAAACTTACATAGTAAAATTTAATTAATATCAACCTTTTTATTAGTCCAGATAATCCTCTCGATTGTTGCTTCTTCCAAAGTATTAAACTTAGTAGAACTAATCGAATCAAGCTCTGCATCATCGATAAAAGTACCAACATTTATCTAGTAACTTATCTTTGAATTTTTATTCTTTAAGTAGGTATGTTGATGAGTATCTGTAATGATTCTAAAATCAACAGCTCTAATCTTTATTATATCAGAAACTGTTAATCCGACTTGCAACCCATATTCATCTCTTACTATTGGGTTCGATGCAATTATCTTTTCTAGTAGTAAGCTATTTTCGGGATCAAACTTGAAAAATAATACTTCATTATTGTTATCATAAAGGCTGATTAATGGAAAACCTGGTCCGTCTTGCATCCCGATTTCTTCCTTAACAACAAATCGTTTGTAAAACAATGCCAGTTCATTAAACATCTTCTTTTCTAGAAACGGCAAGCTAAACTTATCAATTGAATCTTCCCTGAGAACTATTTCCGGCTGATCGGTTTCATCTTCATGGATATAGTTTGGATGAGCCCAATTAGGAACTGTAAAAATTAAAAGAATGAAAATCAGACGAATCATATAAGAATATACAGCTACATAAAAAGTTTGTCATATAATTCTCCCCTCGAGGGGAGATGATCAAATCGATGGTTCTCGATTTGATCTGAGGGGTGTTGTAAAGCTCAGTAATGTTGGTCTTTACAACATCCTCCGTCACGCTCTCCGCGTGACACCTCCTTCGAAGGAGGATTTCCAGTTAATTTGATTCACTGAATTTGGTAATTGTTACTGAAATTTCAATTTCTTCATTGAGAAAAGAACTTTCATTACCAAATACTTCCAGACTGGGTACAGACTCCAACTTGAAGGTTAATTTCGTTTCAATAAAGTCTAATTCTTCTTCAACTGATATTAGAGTTTGAGACGCAAAACCTCTTGTTACCTTATTTCCTTGCACACCTAAAAGACCTCTAGTATCGCCCTTATATTTCCCAATAGAATTCATATCGTAGTCTCCCCAAAAAAGACCTTGATGATTTAACATGATATTTGAATTCAAATTATGAACCATACCTAAGGAATCACTTACTGTGATTACATATTGTAAAGGAATTCCAAAAACTAAAACTCCTTTTTCAGAATCAAATAACCCAAGTTTTCCCTCTACAATTGACTTATAATTGAAGGTTGAATCTTCAAAAGAATATCTAATTAGAGCTTCTTTAAATTCATACCTCTGTGCAGAAAGTATGTTAGTGAGAATTATAAGAGTGACAATAATTAGTGAAAACCTTTTAAACATCAACTAACCTTCCAATCCTTAATACCATTCCTAATCACCTCTCCCACTTTCTCAATTGGAATTCGAACCTGACTCATATCATCTCTGTATCGGATAGTAACCTTGTTATCATCTTCTATCGTTTCAAAATCTACGGTGATACAAAACGGTGTTCCTGCTTCGTCTAATCTTCGGTATCTCTTTCCGATAGATCCGGATTCATCGTATTGAACAGAATAATCTTCGCGAAGTTCTTTCTCAATCTTATGAGCTATTTCCTGCAATTCCGGTTTTTTGATCAATGGAAAAATACCAACTTGTACAGGAGCTAATCTCGGGTCCAGTTTCAGAACCGTTCTGGAATCACCGTCTATTTCCTCTTCACGGTACGCATCACAAAGAACCATTAAAGTTAATCTGTCTAAACCAACAGAAGTCTCGATCACATACGGCATATATCGTTTTTGATTCTTCTGATCGTAATACTCTAGTTTCTTACCGGAAAATTCTTGATGCTGAGTAAGATCGAAATCAGAGCGGTTATGAATTCCTTCCACTTCCTGCCAACCAATCGGATATTTATACTGAATGTCGGCAGCTGCTCTGGCATAGTGAGCCAGCTTGTCTTCCGGATGTGGAGCTGTTCTTAAATTCTCTTCTCTGATTCCAATGCTTTTGTGCCACGCCAATCTCTTTTCAAGCCATTCTTCATAAGCATCACCATCTGTACCCGGCTCTACAAAATACTGCATCTCCATTTGTTCGAATTCTCTCATGCGGAAGATGAACTGCCGGGCTACCACTTCATTTCTGAATGCTTTACCGGTTTGAGCAATGCCAAAAGGAACCTGAACTCTTGCGGTATCCAGTACATTCTTATAATTCACAAAAATTCCCTGTGCAGTTTCCGGGCGTAAATACACACCGTCTTCTTCGGTAGATGTAGAACCAAACTGCGTCTTGAACATCAAATTAAACTGACGAACTTCGGTCCAGTCGAAAGCGCCGGAGTCAGGAGAACGAATTTCGTTTTCCATGATAATGTCATACAGATCTTCAGTCAGGCTTTTGCGGGTTCCGGTAGTATCTAACTGCTCCTGAATTTTATCAGCCTCATCTTGCTTGCCGTCCTTTTCAAGTTTAGCGATATACTGCTCTATCAGCATATCTGCGCGGTAGCGTTTCTTGGACTGCTTGTCGTCGATCATAGGATCGTTAAATCCACCTACGTGACCACTCGCTTCCCACACTTTCGGATGCATAAAGATAGCTGCATCAACACCAACAATGTTATCATGTCGCTGCGTCATTTCTTTCCACCAGGTATTGCGGATATTGTTCTTCAATTCCACACCTAATGGGCCGTAATCATATACAGCGCTGAGTCCGCCATAAATTTCTGAAGATTGAAAAATGAAACCACGTGCTTTTGCCAGTGAAACGATCTTGTCCAGGCTATCTAAGTTCGACATTGAGTTCTAACTCTGTTTTTGATTTTGAATAAGCTTTTAAGATAAGAATTTAGTTTAACCAAATTTGAATGAATAATTGAGAATTAGGAATTAAGAATGCTATTTTTAGCCATTCTTAATTCTACATTGAATCATTCTTAATTGAACACATGAAAGTTGGTATTCTAGGCGCTACAGGTGCAGTTGGACAAAAATTTATACGTTTACTTCGAGATCATCCCTGGTTTGAAATTGATGCTTTGGGTGCTTCAGAACGCTCCGCAGGTAAAAAATACAAAGACGCCACTAATTGGATCGAAGATGTCAATCTTCCGTCCTCTATTGCAGAAATGACCGTGGCTAATTGTAAACCGGAGGAATTCGGAAACGTTGATTTTGTATTCTCCGGTCTGGATTCTTCCGTTGCCGGAGAGATTGAAGAAGCTTTTGCTAAAGCGGGTATTCCTGTGATCTCGAATGCCAAAAACTTCCGTATGGATAACACTGTTCCACTTTTGGTTCCTGAAGTAAATCCTGATCATATAGACCTCATCAAAACTCAGAAATTTACTGCAGATGGCTCCGGCTGGATTGTTACCAATCCCAACTGTGTTGCAGTTCCACTTTCATTGGCATTGAAACCTTTTCATGATGCCTTTGGAATTGATACCGTGATCTTAACCACAATGCAAGCCATTTCCGGAGCTGGTTACCCGGGCGTTGCCAGTTTAGATATTTTAGGCAATGTGGTTCCTTTTATTTCAGGAGAAGAGTCGAAGATCAAACCGGAAACTCAGAAGTTGTTATCTGAACTGACCGACGGAAAACTTTCTGAACCACAAATTAACTTAAGTGCAACTGCAACTCGTGTTCCTGCCATCAACGGACACATGATCTCGGCAACAGTAAAATTTAAAAAAACTCCTTCATCCATCGACGAAGTAAAACGAGCAATTCAGAACTGGGAAAATCCGATTGCTGATCTGGACCTTCCTTCTTCACCCAAAGAAGTGATCAAACTGCACGAGGATGACCGATATCCACAACCCAGACTCCATGCTGATCAAGAAGGCGGAATGCAACTACATATGGGAAGACTTCGGGAATCAGAAGTATTCGATATCAGTTTCGTAGCCATGGCTCATAACACCATCAGGGGTGCTGCAGGTGGCGCAATCCTGAATGCGGAATTATTAAAAGTTAAAGGTTTTTTAGGGTAGCCTTTATTGATATCAAGTAGGCTCGCAAAATTTTGCGACCCTGCTTGTAAAATTCTCCCTAAATAAAACCCACTTATTTTTTACATTCACTGCATGACTGAATCTATTGACGCTCTGCAATTAAATCTCGGGGAAGGCGGCTTGATGGTGATGAATGTATCACTTGCCGTAATCATGTTTGGTGTAGCTTTAGAGCTTACCATCCAAGACTTTAAAGACATCGCAAAAAATCCAAAATCTACCCTCATAGGTTCCTTTTCTCAGTTTTTGTTACTTCCATTGCTGACATTCGTTTTAGTTTGGGTTATGCAACCCGCTCCCAGTATTGCTTTAGGAATGTTTATGGTAGCCGCTTGTCCGGGTGGTAATATTTCTAACTTTTTTTCTTTGTTAGCAAAAGGAAACGCTGCCCTTTCAGTAAGCATGACAGCCATTGCCACATTACTTGCTATTGTAATGACACCGTTGAATTTCACTTTTTGGGCAAGTTTGTATTCTCCAACAAATACGATCCTTCAGGAGATCAGTTTGGACCTTGGCAAAGTGTTTGAGATCATAGTTTTGATTCTTGGGATTCCACTTGTTTTGGGGATGATCGTTCGTCATTTTAAATCAGCAATAGCTGAAAAGATCAGTCCTTGGATCAAAGGTTTCGGTGTGATTTTCTTTGCCGGATTTGTGATCGTTGCCTTTTGGACCAACTTTGACAATTTTATTGCATATGTAGAGTTTGTTCTGCTTTTGGTATTTATCCATAATGCTGTAGCTTTAACTTCAGGATATGGGCTTGCCAGAGCTTTTAATCTTCCTGAAGCTGACAGACGTTCGATTTCCATTGAAACCGGAATTCAAAACTCGGGATTGGGTTTACTTTTAATTTTCAACTTTTTTGACGGACTTGGAGGTATGGCTCTTATTACAGCCTGGTGGGGAATCTGGCATATACTTGCAGGAATGAGCTTAGGTTGGTACTGGTCGGTCGGAAAAAAATCAATTCAACGCGTGATTACTAATGCGTAAAAATTTTCTTTGGTACAATTTTATTCGTCTTGGTGTAGTAAGAACAGGACTAAAGTTTTTCTATAAACGAATCCGAATTATAGATAAACATAAGATCCCGAAAGGCAAACCCATCTTACTGGTTCCCAATCATCAGAATTCTTTTATGGATGCATTGTTGGTAACTACACATTTCTATAAAACCACCTCATTTCTGACCCGAGCTCAGGCATTCGAATCTAAATTTATGGATTGGTTTCTACGGTCTCTGAATTTACTGCCCGTTTACAGAGTTCGAGACGGCATCAGCAATATCCAAAAGAACAATGAGATTTTTGAGACCTGTATCAGGTTTTTAAGCAACAACGAAGCTGTTTTGGTATTTGCTGAAGCAAACCATGATCTGAAGCGCCGGCTTCGTCCTTTCAGCAAAGGGTTCACACGAATAGCTTTTGATGCTGAAATTAAAAATGACTGGAATCTGGATCTGTATGTTCAGCCTGTTGGTGTCAATTACAGCGATCACCAAAATTCCAGAAATGAAGTACGTGTGGTTTTCGGAGATCCCATCAAAGTTTCGGACTATAGAAATGAATATGAAGAAAGTGAGCGGAGTGCTGCAAACAGTTTAAAAAATCAAACTTCAGATAATCTGAAGCCGTTGATTATGCATGTTCCTAAGCTGGATCAGTATCCTCTTATAAAGATCGCGCTGGATGAAATGGAATACGACAGAGCAAAACTTTCGAATAATGAGTACATGAATACCTTGGTTCAGAATGCGGAAGAGCTGCAAACACCTGAACTGATATCAGATGCAGAGCAGGTATTGGAAGTAGCCGAGAAAAATAAGTTGAGCGTCAGAGCTTTATCTGAAGTAAAACTACCCATGATCAAAAGAATTCTTTTGGCACCGATTTACCTGCTTGTATGGCTGAATGGAATTATCCCGTACCAACCTGCTCGCTATATCATCAAAAATAAGATCCAAGACAAAGCTTTCGATGTTTCCATCAAATTCGTTCTGGGCTTGTTTCTCTTCCCACTTTTCTATCTATTGGTGACTTGTATTCTTTTAATTGCCGGAGTACCTGCGATCTGGGCATGGGGATATTATCTGGTAAGTTTATTTACTTCTACAATGTTTAAAAGAGCGAACGAGCTGGTCCGAAATCTAAAGGAGAAAAAGAAAATTCAGCGATTCAAATTATCCAATCCTGATATATTTAATGATCTGAAAGCTAAATTAGCAAGAATTGCTGAGTTCAGAAAAGTTGTTATTAAAGGTGAATGAAGTAATAATTCTCTTTGTTAATTAAAAAACTAAATTAACTGACATGAAGAATCTATTAACATTTTTAGCACTTGCACTAATTTTAAACTGCACCAAAACAGAGAGAATTGAGGTAGTTAAAGAATTTGACGGACCTCAGATTCAAAAAGCTGTAGCTGTAATCCATTCTGTAGGTGATAGCGATATTTCAGGAACTGTCAATTTTGGCAAGACTGATAACGGAACTAAAATCACTGCTCAGATAACCGGTCTTTCCAAAGGTGAACATGGATTTCACATCCACCAATATGGTGATTGCTCCGCTTCGGACGCCACTTCAGCAGGCGGACACTTTGATCCTGACGAAATGCAACACAATTCAAGAGATGCGGAAAAACGTCATGTCGGAGATATGGGAAATTTAGTAAGTGAAGGGGAGCAATTTACAACCACTCTTAGCTACATAGATAATCATATCTTTTTGGAAGAAATCATCGGTCGCGGAATTATCATACATGCCGGAGAAGATGATTTGACTTCTCAACCATCCGGAGATGCCGGTGCACGAATTGCATGTGGTGTTATTGGAATAGCCGGGAAGTAGTCTTTATTTCAAAATTAGATTCATGGTTTTCTGATTGTTTAGACTATATTTTTGTTCTGAAAAATATTAGCCATAATAGTAAGATCTCCTATGTTAAAATCTAGTTTCTCTGTTTTTATCCTGCTTATTCTATTCTCTATGCCATTATTTTCTCAGAATTCTCTTCAGGGAATTTGGGAAGGTGGTATAACTGTTCCCGGAGGTGAATTGAAAATCATTTTCAAAATTGATAAAACTTCTGAGGGTTACTCGGGAACATTAGATATACCCCAACAAGGAGCTATAGGTTTAAATTTAGATCCTGTTTCACAAACCGGAGACTCTGTTTCCCTGACTTTCAAAGCGGGACAAATTACGGGTATTTTTTCAGGGAGTTTTGATTCAGAAAAGAAGATATCAGGAAGTTATTCTCAAGGCGGTCCTACCACTCCTTTTTCTGTAGAGAGAACTTCATTGACAACTACAACATCAAAACCTGAAAATGAAACAGATCTGATCATTTCTAATGGTGAAATACAAATTGGTGGAACACTCACACTACCTACAGGCAATATTAAAGCGCCTCTAATGATAATGAGTTCAGGCAGCGGTGCACAAAATCGTGATTCAGAGGTTTTTGGTTTCAAGATATTCTCTGATATGGCACAACGTATGGCAGAAGAAGGCATTCCAAGTTTCAGATACGACGACAGGGGTGTTGGTAAGTCTACAGGAAATTTTGGAAACACCACTTTAGAGGATCTGGCTTCAGATATGGAAGCAATAATGTCATATTTTCAAAACAATGCAGAAAATAAACTCCAACGCTTTGCGCTACTAGGGCATAGTCAGGGCGGCGTTGTAGCCGGGAAAGTGGCTGCCGAAAATGTAGCTGTCGATCAACTTATACTTATGGGATCTACAGCTCCTCCTTTAAGTGAAATACTTCGTTACCAGGTAGAGTTTGCATATGCAGCTTCTCCTGTTGAGAAAAGCCTTGTTGAAAAAGAGATCGATGCAAGAGAAGACCTGATGAAAGCCATTGCATTCAAAAAAGATATTGAAGCAGCCAAAGTTGGTTACAATCAGGCTTATTCTGAATTATTAAATGCATTACCTGACGCTCAAAAAAATTCTATCCCTGATATCGATGCGATGGTCAACAATCAGACCGAACAATTGGCTCAAATTTACAGCTCTCCTCAGGTGAGATCATTACTTTTTTATGTGCCTACTGATGATCTAGAGAAAATTAATATACCAACTTTAGTATTATTTGGAGGGAAAGATACCCAGGTCACCATTACTCAAAATCAGTCAAGAACCAGAAAAGCTCTGGAAATTTCAGGAACTGAATTCGAAATTAAGATCTTTGATGATGCCAATCATCTATTTCAAAAAGCAAATACCGGTTTGGCAAACGAATACCCTCAACTGGACAAAAAATTTGTTAATGGCTTTCTTGATTACATTATTGGCTGGATGACTACCAACTAATTATTATGCGATTCTAATCCAAAAAGGGGCCAGGAAACGACTTTTCACAATTTCATGCTTAGATTTCTTCCTATATTTAGTTAAAATTCATTGTTATAGAGAGAATTTTTCTTTCATTGGAAATCATTATTAAGCATCAACACTTATGAATATTCGCTACACCCTGGCTACGCTACTTCTAATTTTTATTTCTGCCCCTGCTTTCGCACAGCTTTCTATTAATGAGATCATGGCTTCAAACTCCACAATTATAGCTGATAATGAAGGAGAGTTCGATGATTGGATTGAAATTTATAATGCCGGAAATGTTTCTATTAACCTTGCAGGATTATATTTATCAGATGATCCGGACGATCTTACAAAATGGCAGATTCCAAGTACATCCAGTGCACAGACTACTATAAATGCGAACGGTTATTTGATCATTTGGCTGGACAATGATTCTGAGCAAGGAGCTCATCACGTTGAATTTAAGTTAAGTGCGGGTGGAGAACACATCGCACTTGTTAATACAGATGGAACTACAGTTTTGGACTCTCTCTCTTTCGGTGAACAAACCACTGATATTTCTTTGGGACGTAAAACTGATGGTGTTGGCTCTTTTGCTTTCTTAAACCCAACTCCAAATGCTATGAATGATGGCAGCGTTGTAGCTGAAGTTTCTGATGCTCCCTCCTTTTCTCTGGAAACCGGATTCTATTCAGGAACTGTAACTGTTGGGCTTTCAGCTTCGGGTAGTGCTGAGATCAGATATGAGACTGGAGGTTCAGTGCCTACTCCAAATTCGCCTCTTTATTCATCACCTATTTCTTTGGATACTTCTACTGTGATTCGTGCTATCGCAATCGAATCCGGAAAACAAGCGAGTGAAACCATTACAAATACGTATTTATTTGAAGAGCAACACACTATACCAGTTGTTTCTTTTGTGATGGAACCTGATTCGCTATTCGATTATGATAAAGGAATGTATGTGATTGGTGATTCTTCTGAGACGAATGGTCAGTATCCTTTCTTCGGAGCTAATTTTTGGGAAGATTTTCAATACCCCCTCCATATCGAATACATGAACGAGTTCGGAAATCCGGAATTCGAATTTATGGCAGAAGCAGAGATCGGTGGAAATTTCAGTCGCGGATTTCCAAAGAAATCTTTCATTATTAATAACAATGACCGGTTTGGTCTAGGTCGTCTGAATTATCCTCTTTTCCCGGAAAATGATTATCAGGAATACGATGGCTTCTCTTTAAGAGCCGGCGCGGAAGAACGTTCTCGATTATTAAATGAGCTTATGAGAACCATAAATATCCAATGGGATCATAAAAATGCAATGCAGTCATATAAACCTGCTGTTCTTTACATAAACGGACAGTATTGGGGAATTTATAATATCTATGAAAGAAAGAATGATGATTTTGTGGAATCCCGATATGGTTTTAATGACATCGATATGATCAAAGATTATGACGAAGTAACCGACGGTGATGCGATCGCTTACAATGAACTTCTTGATAATTTTAATGACGAAACTCTGACCGGAGATGCTTTCTTCAATTATGCTGAATCTGTGATAGACTTTGACAGTTTCACGGATCATTGGATCTATCAGCTGTATACTTCTCATGGAGATCCCAACAACGTTCGTTACTGGAGACCCCGCCAACAGGATGGAAAATGGCACTACATTTCATACGATTTTGATTGGTGGGAAAATTTAGGCGACGAGCCAAATGAGTTTGTTAGCTCACTGAGAGATTTTATGAGCGGAAGTACAGGCGGTTATAAAATATTGGGCAGAATGTTGGAAAATGAACGCTATAAAACGATTTTTTTAAATCGCCTGGCAGATCTTCTTAACACCTCTTTTCAGCCTGAATACATGATGGGTTTGATAGACTCTATTGATACTGCAATTAATCCGGAAATGTCACGGGATATTGCTCGCTGGACAGATGGCTGGTATGATATTGGGGGACCAACAAACTATGATATGGAATATATCAAAACCGTCACCGAGTGGTATGTTGAAGATATTCCCGACTTTATCTATTCAGAAATAGCAGACACGCTTGGAAACGATACAACCAGTGTTACTTTGCTTTCATCCGCAAACGGAACAGTACAAATTAATTCGATCAATCCTGACATTTCATCTTCAAACTGGAGTGGAATATATTTTCAGGGAACAGATGCGACTCTCCAAGCCAAACCACAGCTCGGTTACCAGATTTCTGCCTGGGTTGTAAACGGTCAATCTCAACCTGCATCTCAGACTTTAACGATTCCATTATCGGATAATCCGGTAACAGTAGAGACTCAGTTCTCAGAGATCACTGACGTCTTGGTTATTAACGAGATCAATTACAATTCTTCTGATGAATTCGGAACCGGAGATTGGGTAGAAATCTTTAACACTATGGATTCTGATGTAGATATATCAGGCTGGGTATTCAAAGACGATGTAGATTCCAATGCATATGTTGTTCCTGACAATACAATCCTGAAAGCACAGGGCTACATTGTATTTGCAGATGACACTACCAAGCTCAAATCCGTAAATTCTGATGCCAGAAACTATATCGGGGATTTTTCATTTAACCTTTCAGGTTCCGGAGAAGAACTAAGACTTTTCAATGCTCTGGGTGGACTCGTAGATGTTCTTACCTATTCAGATGATGCTCCATGGCCAATTGAAGCTGATGGTGATGGTTCTACATTAGAACTTACTGATACAAGTTCTGATAACACATTAGCAGAAAGCTGGATGGCTTCGTCAAGATTGGGCGGAACTCCGGGTTGGGCAAACGGAACTGTTCCTGTTTCTATTGAAAATGAAGTAAAAGACAGTCCGGATAGTTATGTCCTCAAGCAAAATTATCCGAATCCTTTTAACCCATCCACAAATATTTCCTTTGTGCTTCCGCAAAGCGCGAAAGTTCAACTTACCGTATACAATATGCTCGGTCAAAAAGTTGAAACTTTGGTTGATGGCAACTTAACATCCGGAAGTCACACCGTAAGATTTGATGCGAGCAATCTTTCCAGTGGTATTTATATCTACCAATTAAGAACGCCTACTACTTCTTTAACTCAAAGAATGGTATTGGTTAAGTAACCAAAATCTCCCCTCGAGGGGAGATGAAAGTTCAAACAGGTTCTTTGAACTTTCTGAGGGGTGTCCACTTTGCCAACCATGGCAATTGACACCCTCCGCTTTTTCGACAAGTCGAAAATCGCACCTCCCTCAAGGGAGGAACTTCTTTAAGAGCTTTTTAGCTGGTAACTTAAAAGTAGAACCTTTGATCAATAAAGTTTCACCTACTGGTTAACCAAGCTGTAGATTTATATCGGTGATGAATTCTTCTAAAAGTGAATACTTCTTATTCAAATTGAATATATCTAACAACTGCGTTAGAGATTCAATTTTCCAAGCATCAGAAACCACATTCAAATTAGCAACACAAGCTTCAATCTTTTCCTTAGTAACTGAACCGCCTAAAGTTTTCGATACTTGACTTTTAAAATCATTAAGATTTTCAACAGGACTTGGCCAATCATTTATAGCAGCTAACAAGATTTCGATAGCTGTTTCGGTATTTTTATCAGTAACGACACTTCTACCCGAGTCTTTCAAAAATTCGATTGAAATAGTCATAATCCCTCTTCTCATTATTGATTCGATTTATCATACTTATTTTTAGCACCAAAAGCCTACCGAATATTTTTAATTTTTCATTCTATAATTTTTAATCCCACGCATAGCGTGGCCTGCCAAAGCGACAGTTTGTCTTAAACCCATCTAAGTTGGCATTGTGCTTGCTCTATTCTCTTTGAAATTAATTTAATGAGGTGAGCATCATGGGAGATTTTACAGAATTCGGTATTGAGGTGGAAAAACATCTTTCCAAACTCGGAAAAGACATCCAACAGTTTGTGGAAAAAGTAGTTCCGCTGACCAATGAAGATAAAGACTTTGCTCCTGATTGTGACATCGTTGAAAGTGATCATGAATTCAAGATTCTGATCGATCTTCCGGGCCTTTCAAAAAAGGAGATCGGAATTTCTCTGAAAGACAACGTTCTCACTATAAAAGGTGAACGCGAAGTTACATTATCAGAAGGAGAAGAATTTAAACGACAGGAAAGAACTCGTGGTGCTTTTGCTCGTTCTTTTGCTTTACCTGAAAATGTAAACAAAGCAGAAGTAAACGCCAGTTTCAGAAACGGAGTATTGACAGTGAGTATGCCGAAATCAGAAAATTTGAAGGACACTCAATCAATCCCGGTAAAGTGACATTGTAAATGTCATTAAATCACAAATACACAAAACTCAAATGACAACTTTGTGTGTCTGTGGTTTTAAAAGAATATTAAACAAGTAAACAATAAACATTCGTGATTTTGTGCTTTAGTGGCTCAAATCACACAATTAAAATCAGATTTTAGACCAATGGGAAAAATCATAGGAATTGACTTAGGAACTACCAACTCATGCGTTTCTGTAATGGAAGGAAACGAGCCGGTTGTAATTCAGAATGCTGAAGGTGGACGTACAACCCCATCTGTTGTAGCATTTTCAAAAGATGGCGAACGTTTGGTAGGTGCTCCTGCAAAACGTCAGGCTATTACTAACCCGGATAAAACAGTTGCTTCTGTTAAGCGATTCATGGGTCGTATGTTCGACGAAGTAAAAGATGAATCCAAGCAGGTTGCATACAAAGTTGTTAAAGGCGATGACGGTACAGCTCGTGTTGAGATCGACGACCGTAAATATGCTCCACAAGAAATTTCTGCAATGGTACTGCAAAAAATGAAGCAGACTGCAGAAGAGTACATCGGTGAAAAAGTAACAGAAGCTGTAATTACAGTTCCTGCTTATTTCAACGATGCTCAACGTAAAGCAACTCAGGAAGCCGGAAAAATTGCCGGACTTGAAGTTAAAAGAATTATAAACGAGCCAACTGCAGCTGCACTTGCTTACGGCCTTGATAAAAAAGAAACTGATCAAACTATCGTAGTGTATGACCTTGGTGGTGGTACATTTGATGTTTCTATCCTTGATCTTGGTGACGGTGTATTTGAAGTAAAATCTACTAATGGTGACACTCATCTTGGTGGTGACGATTTCGATGCTCGTATCATTGATTTCTTAGCAGATGAATTCAAGAAAGACGAAGGAATTGACCTTCGCAAAGATCCAATGGCAATGCAACGTCTTAAAGATGCTGCAGAGAAAGCTAAGATCGAACTTTCAAGTTCAGCTAAAACAAATGTGAACTTACCATTTGTTACTGCAACCAACGACGGACCAAAGCATTTAAATGTTGACTTAAGCCGTGCTAAATTTGAGCAATTAGTTGATGATCTTGTAAAAAGATCCATCACTCCATGCGAGAAAGCGCTTAAAGATGCGGGAATGAGCAAGAGCGATATCGATCAAGTAATTCTGGTTGGTGGTTCAACTCGTATCCCAAGAATTCAGGAAGCTGTTAAAGAGTTCTTTGGTAAAGATCCAAGTAAAGGTGTAAATCCTGATGAAGTTGTTGCCGTTGGTGCTGCCATTCAGGGTGGTGTTCTTTCAGGAGATGTTGAAGATGTAGTTCTTCTGGATGTAACTCCACTAACACTAGGTATTGAGACTCTTGGTGGCGTTATGACTCCACTTATTGAAGCAAACAGTACGATCCCAACTAGTAAATCACAGGTATTCTCTACTGCTGCAGACAACCAAAGCAGTGTGGAAATTCATGTATTACAAGGTGAGCGTGCTCAAGCTGGAAATAACAGAACCTTAGGACGTTTCCACTTAGACGGAATTCCTCCTGCTCCTCGTGGAATGCCACAAATTGAAGTTACTTTCGATCTTGATGCAAACGGTGTGATCAACATCAAAGCAAAAGACAAAGGAACAGGAAAAGAGCAGACTATCAGAATCGAATCTTCTTCAGGATTATCCGATGAGGAAATCGAAAAAATGAAAAATGCTGCTAAAGAGCATGAAGAAGAAGACAAGCAAATTCGTGAGAAAGTAGAGAAAATGAATCAGGCTGATGGTCTGATCTTCTCAACCAAAAAGCAACTTGATGAGTACGGTGATAAGATCTCTGAAGACAACAAGACAGCAATCGAAGACGCTATTGCTAAGTTGGAAGAAGCTCATAAAGCCGAAGACCTAGAAGCAATTGATACCGGAATCGAAGCGGTGAACGCTGCCTGGACCGGTGCTTCTGAGGAAATCTACGCTGCATCTCAAGCAGAAGCTGAAGCAGCCGGTGCTGAAGGCGCTGGTGAACAAGCATCTGCCGATGGCGAATCTTCTGAAAGCGAAGAAGCTGTTGATGCTGATTACGAAGTTGTAGACGAAGAAGACGAGAAAAAATAGATTTTAGATATAAGACTTAAGATGTAAGACATCTTAATCTAAATCTCTAATTCATATTAAGAGCTCCGATGCGAAAGTGTCGGAGCTTTTTTTGTGCTTCCCAGTTTTTCAAGAATAGAATTTGAAACAAATCATCCTATAAACGCCTTTCATTAAATGAATAGCGAATTATAACTTAATACAAGAGACAATGAGTAAGCCACAAGACAGAACAATTTATAAAAATGAAGATGGAAAGTGGGTAAATGAAAAGCATGAAGCCGGTAAAGCGAGCACCTTGCATGACACTCAGGAAGAGGCTTATGAAGCTGCCAAAGAAATGTTACACAATCAAGGCGGTGGAGAGATAAGTATTAAAGGTCTTGACGGGCAAATAAGGGAAAAAAAACACCATTGCTCCCGGTAATGACCCTGTAAATGTTCCCGGCTGATTTAAAGTCGATCACATTTTAAAGCTCTGATACGAAAGTGTCGGAGCTTTTTTTGTTGCTATCACTAAAGTAGGGACGCAAAATTTTGCGTCCCTACTTTTATACCTGAATTCATAATCTAAATCGACTATCTTCTGCGCATGTCAGAAAAGTTGTTCGATTCATATTCCGATCCAATCCCGAGTCTCAGGTACGATATTCAACGCATCCCCATTCAGGATAATGGAAGATCGTTTATCTACTTTTATGATCAATTAGGATATTCAACTCCTGATTTTGCTTTGCCTACTGATGCCGAGCCCATTCTTTCTTTGATGGATGGAACACGTTCAGTTAACGACATTATTAAATTCAGCTCTGATGAAGTTACCAAAGAACAAATTTTGGGTTATGCCCGGTTTTTGGATGAAAATGGATTACTGGATTCCGAATATTTTACTGAACATGCAGAACTTATAGAAAGTGAATATGAAAGAGCTGAAGTTCATCGATCCGTTACTGCAGGAACTTCTTATCCTGCCGATCCTGAAGAGCTCACTGAATTTCTAAATGAAGCTTTTGAAAATTATGACCATTCCGACTCGGTCAATACCGCTAAAGCACTTTATGCTCCGCATATAGATCCACGTTTTGGAATGGCATCCTACGTTAAAGCTTTCTCTGCAATCAGGAATTTAAAGCCTAAGCGGATATTTATCCTGGCGACTTCTCATTATTCTGGATTGTACAATAATGAATACCCCAACAAGCCTTTCATTATTTCAAACAAAGACTTTGACTTGCCAAATGGCTTGGTAAAAGCAGACAAAAAAGCCATTTCTCTGATTAAAGAACAAACCTCCCATGACGAAATATTTGGAACTTCATTTTCTGATCGGGCCCACAGAATTGAACACAGCATTGAACTACCTCTTTTATTTCTGAATCACATTTGGCAACATGATTTTGAGATCGTTCCTATTCTCGTTGGTAATTTTGATCAGCTATATTATGCCAAAGATGGGTTTCTAGCTCATCAGATAGAAGCCTTTACTTATTTGCTGAATCAACAATTCAATGATCAAGATACTTTTTTTCTTATAAGCGGAGATCTGGCTCACTTTGGGAAGAAATTCGGAGATCAGGAACCAGCTTCTGAACTATTCGATAAAGTAAAAGCCTTTGATGAAGCCTTTCTGGAAGTCAGTGCAAATAACGGCTCTAAAACTATGCTGGAAATTATGAGTTCTGATTATGATCCTTACCGAATTTGTGGATTTCCTCCTCTTTATGCTTTTCTGAATGCGTTTCCTGAGTTAGATGGGAAAATACTTTCCAGAGAACTTTGGGATGAGACCGAACGAGAAAGTGCTGTTAGTTTTGGAAGTATTTTGTTCGATTAAGAATTATTCCATAACCAATTAACAATGATTTTTACATTGTTAATTGCCTAATTCTTAATTGCTCTATTTTTACCTACTTTCTTCAAACTAAATAAACGGGGTATTTATGAAATTTGAGTTTCCACATCCATTGGCCATTCTGTTGATCTTCATCACACTGGCTGCTGTACTTACTCACATTATTCCAGCCGGACAATATGATAGAGTTACCGATGAAACTACCGGTCGGGAAGTCGTGGTTGCTAACAGCTATCAGGAAATTGAAGCGAACCCGGTTGGGATATTTGAAACCATTCTGAAAGTTCCGGAAGGGCTTATTTTTGGTGCAGATATTGTCGTTTTAATTCTGATCATCGGTGGTGCTTTCGTAGTTGTAGATAAAACCGGTGCGTTCACAGATGGCATAAACGCATTGGTGACTAAGTTCGAACATACACAAGATCGTGTGATCATTGTTGTTGGAATTACTTTTGCTACAGTGGGATTACTCAATAACACCTTCGAAGAAATAATAGCTATGGTTCCGTTTCTGATCGTGATGGGAAAGAGAATTGGATACACCAAAACAGGCGTACTTGCCATAAGTGCAGGTTCTGCGATCATTGGCGCTGCATTTAGCCCCATGAATCCATTTGCTGTTTTACTGGCTCAAAAAATTGCTGAAGTTCAAACATTTTCGGGTACCCTTTTCAGAATGATCGTTTTTGCAATCGTACTTAGCTTCTGGATCTATTGGGTGATCAAAAAAGGAAAATCTAATGAAAAGACAGAAATCGAAGCCCCTGAAAAAGACTTCAAACTTCCTTTACGTTCTGCTTTTATTCTCATTTTAGTAGCAGTCACTTTTGCTACTATGGTATATGGAATTCTGGTATGGGATTGGGATTACAACCAAATGTCTGCTTTGTTTTTTGTGATGGGTATTGTTTGCGGAATTATTGGCAAACTTGGTATGAACGGAACTTCAAGAGCGTACGCAACCGGATTTAAGGAACTTGCCTTTGCTGCAGTTGTAGTTGGATTAGCCCGAAGTATATTTTTAGTTCTTGACGAAGGCAGAATCATTGACTCCATTGTATACGGACTTTTTAATCCACTAAAAGATCTGCCTCTTGCAGTTTCAGCGGTTGGAATGACTGTCTCTCAAGCTTTACTTCATATACCGGTTGCAAGTAATTCAGGTCAGGCTGTATTGACCATGCCTCTGTTAACTCCGCTGTCTGATTTAATAGGAATGTCTCGTCAGGTAATGATTCTCTGTTACCAGTACGGAGCAGCGATGATGGACATGATCTCTCCAACAAACGGAGCATTGCTAGCCATGATAACTGCTGCAGGAGTAAGCTTTAAAGAATGGTTCTCATTTTGTATAAAACCATTTTTAATAATCATGGGAATCTCATTAGTCGCGATCTTCGTTGCAATCTTTATTGGTTTGTAAGATATGAGTGATACTCTTCGATCTGTTTTAATTAGAAGAAGAAAGTCTGAGATGGTAGAGTTTATGAGCAATCATCCGGAATCTTTTGATCAAGCAATTAAGCTGGCTCTCGAAAATGAAGAGAATTTATCATGGAGAGCAGCATGGCTTGTTGCCGGTATTATGAAAAAAAATGATCCCAGAGTTCAACCTTTTATTCAAAAAATAATAAATGTACTCCCCAATCGGGACGATGGACACCAAAGAGAGCTTTTGAAAATTCTACTGAAAATAGATTTAGATGAAGACTTCGAAAGCCTGCTCTTTGACATTTCAGTAACTCTATGGGAACAAGTTCGGAAGCAATCTTCAGTTCGTTATTATGCTTTTCAAGGGATGATGAAGGTAGTAGAAAAATATCCCGAATTGAAGAATGAAATTTTATCCCTAACTCAACCTCATTTTGTCAATGCACTTTCGCCAGGTATAAGAAAAGGCGTTTATAAAAGTATTAATGAGCTTAAATCTCTGAATGAAACTAGGTAGTATTGCGGTGTTAAGGTGTTATAGGGGCGAAGCTTAAACCCTATAACACCTTAACACTATCGCACCTTCTTCATCATCACGCCTTCTACCCTTTAATCTCCATCTTCTCAGCAAAATAATTACAGAAATCCATCATATCTCCTGAAATGCGTTCGTCATTAGTAGCACGTTTTAAAGTATCTGCCATTGTTACCAGTGTTTGATGGAAGAAGATCTTCATCTCATCTACGGTCATGTCTTTCGTCCACAGATCCAGTTTTAAAGTATCCTTAGCTTCAGAATCCCAAAGCGAAAGTAGCATTGCTCTGCATTTTGCTTCTCCCATTCCATCCATATCGTCGGCATTCCATATGATGTTCTCGGGTACGTTATCTTGATCAAGTTCTACTACAATATTGATGTTCTTCTTTTTCATATAATTCTTTTGTTTTGTCAAAAGATAAAGGTTTTTTTACTGCTTATTAGAAGAGGTTTACATGAATTTGAATTATGCTTTTTTAATGAAGAATATTATGTACCCTTATCTATGGACAGATACTAAATATATTATCCATATCGGACGATAAAAGCTTATGACAATCTCTCAAATAGAAAACAGTTCTGATTTAAAACAGGATTTAGTGGATAAAGTACTTTTGGTAGGTACTTCAATAGGTGTTGGTGTCTTCTTGATTTCCCTATTTCCGCTGAATGAATTTCATATAAATGCGGATTTTTTCTTTGACATCTTTGCGCTCTCAATTCTGTTTGGCACCTACTTCTTTAGAGATAAAATTGATGTAAAAATAAAAATGAATGCCATTAATATAATGTTGGTAATTCTTTTGATATCTGATCTGCTGGAAAACGGAATTAACACTCCTGATTTTATTCTAATGGTGCTAATTCCCTTCTTTGCTATTTTGATCTACGATCTTAAGATCACTCTGCTTATTTATGGATTTTGCTCTGTTGTATTTTTATGCATTGGACACCTTTACCATCTTGAGATGATCACCTCTCCAGATTACAATGCTGCTGAAACTTCTATTTTCAGATGGTACGAGACTCTATTAATGATATCTGTAGTTACTTTTGTGATTACTCTTTTTGTCAATAAGTTTAATGACAGAGTATACAATCTGATTCAAAATCTTGAAAATCAAAACAATCAACTTCATACTTCACAAACTCTAATTGAAGAAAACCTGAACGAAAAAAACGTACTTCTTCAGGAGATCCATCATAGAGTTAAAAATAATCTTGCTGTAGTTTCGGGGCTACTTTCTCTACAATCTTACCATGTTGAAAATGACCAACTAAAAACCGTGTTGAATAAAAGTATGAACAGAATTCTAAGCATCGCAAAAGTTCATGAAATGCTTTATGAATCAAAGAAATTCAACAACATCCCGTTTGATACTTATATAAAAGAACTCTCTGAAATTATACTTTCGAGCATGAATGAAGAAAACAAGTCCATTGATTTTAAAACTGATATCTCTGTTGATCAACTGAGTATTAACCAAGGTGTTCCTTTGGGAATCATCTTTAACGAATTAATCACTAACTCGGTTAAGTACGGTTTTGAAAAAGAAGAAGGAAATGAAATCACAATCATTGTAAGACCTAGAGGAAAAAATATTGAGGTAGTTTATTCCGATAATGGCATTGGTATCGAAGATTTTGAAATCTCTTCAGAAAAGAGCCTCGGATTTACTCTCATTAAGTCGTTGATGCAGCAGATTGAGGCAAAGTATGATTATGAAACTGAAAACCAATTCAAACTTACCTTTGAGTTCCCGGTCGAGCTAACCAAAAGTGACTTCCTCTTCTCAGAATAGTATTAATCTCATGACAAAGGAAATCAGCACAAAAGTTCTCCATCTCTCCTGATCTGTAAACACCACCAAGTACATACGATTTAGTGACTTTTAGAAGCCACTAAATAAAGATTTTAGAAAAAGTGGAAAAATAATTTTGAGAAACCAAATGGTTGCGTATATTTATGCAACCAAATGATTGCATCATCAACCGCCTTTTATGAAACGAGATATTTTTCAAGCCATTGCAGATCCAACCAGAAGAGCGATACTGGTTTTAATTGCTACACAAGCATTAACGCCAAATGCACTTGCTGATCAATTTGACATTACACGACAAGCTGTATCAAAACACATAAAGATCCTCAATGAATGTGAATTACTGGAACAAGAAAAAGTGGGCAGAGAAATTTACTACGAACTTAAAATCGATAAAATGAAAGAAGTTGATCAATGGCTGGAGCAATTCCGAAAGATCTGGGAAAACAGATTTGATCAACTTGATGACTTATTAACTAAACTAAAATCAGAAAACGATGAAAGCTAATCTTCAATTCGACTTCCTTGCAGACAAGGAAAACAACACGCTTACTATAAAACGGGAATTTGCTGCTAACCGACAATTAGTTTGGGACTGCTATACCAAAGCAGAACTTCTGAACCAATGGTTTGCCCCAAAACCTTTTACAACTAAAACCAAATCCATGGATTTTAGTGAGGGCGGTCATTGGCATTATGCTATGGTGGAACCAAACGGAACGGAATATTGGGGTTACACTGAATATTATGAGATAAACCCCATAGATGATTACCGAACTGTTGATGCTTTTTCTGATAGTGAAGGCAACATTAATCCCGATCTTCCAAAAGCGAAATGGCATGTTCAATTTTCGGATTCGAATGATCATGCGGTAGTAACAACTGTGGTTAATTATGAATCTCTCGAAGATCTGGAAACTGTCGTAAACATGGGAATGGAAGAAGGCATGACTTCAACTCTTGAAAGGTTAGATGAACTGCTTGAGACTTTAACCAACTAATTACATTGATCAACTCTCCAATTAAAAAACTTTGCTATGAGTACTTCAACAATAACCATTGATTCAACTATCACTGCAACTCCGGAAAAAGCATGGAACTACTGGACCGAGCCGGATCATATCACAAAGTGGAATTTTGCCTCGGATGACTGGTTCTGTCCAAGTGCTGAAAATGATCTGGTTGTCGGTGGCAAATACAAAGCCCGAATGGAAGCTAAAGACGGGAGCTTCGGCTTCGATTTTGAAGCTGTGTACGATGAAATCATCGAATACGAAAAGATCGTTTATACCATTGCGGACGGCAGAAAAGTAACCACTACTTTTGAAAAACTGAATGGCATAACTAAAGTTACAACAACCTTTGAAGCAGAATCCGAAAACCCGATCGAAATGCAGCGCGACGGCTTGCAAGCGATTTTGAATAATTTCAAGAAGTATGTGGAGTCTTGATTAACCGCTCCGACGCAGAGTATAATAACGAGATGAATCGGTCTGACGTCTAAAGCCCATCTGACCGATGCCGTTCCCTCCAAAGAAGAGAAATCCATCAGACGGCGTATCCGTCGGATGGATTGTCTATTTATTCCTCGTTCCGCACATTCTGCGTCGGAATGTAGTATGCCGCGCGAGTTCTACTTCATCATTCATGATTGAATATTCATTATCCAATATTCATTCAGTATTCCGCTTTACAATTCTCCCTCAGTGTATTCAATACATGAGAAAAATCTTCCGGTAGTTCAGAATCAAAACTAACTTTTTCGCCGGTGGTGGGATGTTCAAATCCCAAAGTTTTAGCGTGTAGTGCTTGTCGGTTTAAGCCGGTGATCAGTTTATGGAACATCACTTTTCTCGACCCGGTGTTGGAACCATAACGAACGGAAGTTCCACCATAGGTTTTATCCCCAAATACATTGTGTCCAATATGATTAAAATGAACTCTGATCTGATGTGTTCGACCTGTTTCCAGTTTTACTTCCACTAAACTCAGATAATCGAAATATTCCAGAACTTTCCAGTGTGTGACGGCATGCTTTCCTTTTCCTTCGGGCAACACCGTCATTAATTTGCGATCGTGTCGGGAACGTCCGATGTCTCCTTCAATAGTTCCTTCTTCTTTTGGAGTCCCCCAAACTATCGCCCAATATGTTCGCTCTACATCTTTTTCAGCAAACTTAGCGGAGAGATTGGCAAGAGCTTCGTCATTTTTAGCAACTACCAGTAATCCGCTGGTGTCTTTATCCAGACGATGCACGATTCCGGGACGAAGGTCATTATCCTCATTTTCGGCAAGTTCATCCACATGATACATCAATCCGTTGACTAACGTGCCTGTCCAGTTGGCGTATGCAGGATGAACCACCATTCCTGCTTCTTTATTTACCAAAATGATATCATCATCTTCATATACAATATTGATATCTAGCTTTTCAGCGACTGCTTCGGGTGGCGGAGCCTTTGGTAATTCGATAAAGATCTCATCGCCTGGCAACATTTTATAAGATGGTTTCTCTTTTTTCCCGTTTACCTGAACATATCCATCCTTAATAGCTTCCTGAACTTTAGTCCGTGTAGCATTTTCTACGAAATTGGTTATATACACATCAAGGCGAATCGATTCCTGTTGCCCTTCCGGTACTTTGAATTCGTAAACTGTGGTTTTCTTTTCTTCTTCTTTATTCATACTGAAAAGTAAGGATTTTGTAAGGAATTAACTTTGAAACTGTCTTACTTATCAGAATTAAAAATGTAAGATGAAAAATTAAAGATCATGAAAGACAATTTGATACAATCCAAAAGCTTTGAGTTCTCACTGTCAATAGTTTCATTATATAAATTACTTCAGAATGAAAGAGAATATATCATTTCAAAACAATTATTGCGTTCTTCTACAAGTATAGGTGCGAATATTGAAGAAGCGATTGGAGGTCAGTCGAAAAGAGATTTCCTTGCTAAAATTTCAATTTCACTGAAAGAAGCTCGGGAAACCAGATATTGGTTAAGATTATTACAAGAAAGCGAACTTACTCAAATTGATGTATCCAATTATCAGAAGGAAATTCTTTCTATTATAAATATTCTTTCCTCCATAGTTAAAACTACCAAAACAAGAATCAAATAATTTTTCATCTTACATCTTTCATTTTTAATTTGATCAATCTTAAAATCACAATCCTCAATTCAAAATTAATAATCCAAAATTCATAATTCAATGATACAATCATTGCACATAAAAGATTTTGCTTTAATTGACGAGCTGGAAGTTAGTTTCGGACAAGGGTTAAACATCCTCACCGGACAAACGGGAGCCGGAAAGTCGATCATCATCGGTGCGTTGAATATGATACTGGGTGAACGAGCTGATACAGAAGTCATCCGTCGCGGAGCTGATAAAGCTATCTCTGAAGCGACTATCAAGTATTTTGAAAACGAAACTCTGAAGAATTTACTCACCGATAATGAAGTTGAGCCTGCTGATTATTTGATCCTTAGAAGAGAAATTCGCCAAACCGGGAGTCGTGCTTTCATTAATGACACTCCTGTTAACATTGGCGTTCTGAAAGCAGTGGGAGATCAGCTAGTGGATCTGCACGGACAACACGATCATCAGCTCTTGTTGAAAGAAGAAAATCATCGCAGTGTGATAGATGGTTTTGGAGAAATTGATCCAGTTTTAAAATCCTATCAGACAGAATTTGCAAAGATGAAGACCCTTCAAAAAGAATTGTCTTCTTTAAAAAAACGAGAATCAGAACTACAGGAAAAAACAGAGCTTTATCGCTTTCAGGTAAATGAGTTAGAAAATGCCAAGCTTTCGGTAGAAGAAGAGGAAGAACTGGAAGCTGAAATGAACCTTCTGGACAATGCAGAATTACTCGATCAAAAAGCAGCTGCTATTTCTGAAATGGAAGACAGTGATGATGGAAATATTTCTCATCTTTTAAATCACTTGAAATTAAATCTGGAAGATCTTACCAGAATTGAGCCTGAATTTTCAACTTACCTGGAAGAAATTAATGCTGCTCGTGTAAGTATCAATGAAGCCATTCAATTTGCAGAACGATACCGAAGTACGATCGAGTTTAACCCAAACAGATTGGAAGAACTTCGTCAACGTCAAAGTGAATTAAACCGAATTCAAAAGAAATATCAGCGAGATATCCCTAATCTGATCAACTACCTGAATGAGATTCAAAGAGAATTGTCGATTGCAGATAATTTTGATCTGGAGATTGAAAAAATTGAACAAACTATTTCAGATCAGCAGCTAAAATTAGCTCATGCTGCTAAACAACTTCATGATAAAAGAACACAGATCGGAGAGCATTTATCCGATCAAATTCAGATCGAGCTTGCTCAATTAGGAATTCAACATGCAAATTTGAAGGTTTCTGTTGAATGGCTATTCGCAAATAACGGCTGGGTAGAAATAGAAGGTCAAAAAATAGAATGCACCGAGTTAGGCTGCGATGATATCCGAATATTCATCTCAACAAATAAAGGTGAAGAACCTAAGCCTCTTGCTAAAATTGCATCAGGTGGAGAAATCAGCAGAGTAATGCTGGCATTAAAATCTATTCTGGCAAAAGAACAAAGCCTGCCGGTCATGATCTTTGATGAAATTGATACCGGTATAAGTGGGGAGGTTTCCGAGAAAGTAGGTCGGGCGATGCGGAAGTTATCCAACCACTGTCAGATCATAGCTATTACTCATCAGCCGCAAATCGCCAGTCAGGCGCACCATCACTACAAAGTTGATAAGCAAGAAACTGAAGATCGAACCATTACACGAATACTTTCACTTTCCAATGAAGAACATATTCGCGAAGTTGCCAGCCTTATGAGTGGTTCTGAGATTTCAGAAAATTCTCTTAAAAGCGCCGAAGAATTGATCTCACGGAATACCTTTAAGAATTAAGCTATTTGATCAAAGTCATTTTTCCGGAACCTATCATACTGCTTGATACATTCGAAATTGCTCTGATCCTGTAAAAATAAACCCCGCTTGGTTGATCGGAAAGGTTGACTGAGAAATCGTTTTGTCCAACAACAGCTCTTCCAACCAATGAATTCACTTGTTGACCATTCGCGTTATAAACAGTGATCTTAAACTCAGAACTTACCGGTGAGCGAAACTGAACCACTGTACTAGGATTAAACGGGTTTGGATAATTACCAAGAAGTTCAAACTTATCGGGATAATCAGTCACAACTTCGTTTGATGTTTGGACTTGTTCATTCGCCCCTTCGTTGATCCATTGCTTTATTTTTGCAATTTCATCGGTTGAAAGCTGCCCCCCTTGTGGCATCCTGCTTCCAAAATCCGGACTTGCTTCTATTTTATCTACCAATGGACTTCCTGCAGCATCATTTGGGATAATATGTTTTTTATTATACCTGTTCGACGGGCTTGTACTTGAAATCAAATCATCATAGGGAGATGAATCAAAATTATTCGCTCCACCTCCGTGGCAACTATTACAGTTATTGGTGAAAATTGGAGCTATCTCAGTAGAATAATCGATTTGCGCATTCGCAGTATAGCTTATCAAACTGATTCCAAAAATTAGTGCAATATTCTTCATATAGGGTCATTTAGATTGATATCAATCTAACTAAATTTTATCGGAAACCAATTGAGTTATATGCTTTGCTTTCGTTCCTGTTCCGTCAAATATCTGATGTCTGCAAGAGAACCCCGAAGCACATACATTACTACGATTATCATCCTCTTTAATTGCAGGGAATAGTCGTTGGCTTCCGATTTCCATAGACAAGTCAAACTTATCTTTTTCATATCCAAAACTTCCCGCCATACCACAACAGCCTGCATCTAATTCTGTCACCTTAAACCCAACATGCTCTAGTACTTTTTTTGACAATCGTTTTTTGGTAAGCGCTTTAGCATGACAATGTTCATGAACAATTACAGATTCATTAGGTTCTGATACAGGAAGCAATTCTATGTTTGAAGCCAAAAACTCTTCAAAAGTATAGCATAGTTTAGTTATTTGATGTGCATCTTTTAAATATTGCGCATCGCACAGATCCAGGAATTCATCTTTTACCGTTAATATCTCGGATGGCTCCAACCCTATTACAGGGATCTCGTTATTTGCAAATTCCTTTAATTCTGAAATGGCATGATGAGCGATCTTTTTAGCCTCTTTCAAAAATCCTTTTGATAATTGAGGTCGGCCAAGTTCTTCTACTTCCGAAACTATAACCTGAAATCCCATTTTTTCTAATACAAATACTGCTGATTTAGCCACTTCAGGTTCGTGATAGTTTGTAAAGAGGTCTACAACTAGCGCTACTTTCTCAGGTGCTTCTTTCTTTTTATAAGATTTCCACCATGACCTGAAAGTTTGATCAGAAAATTCAGGAAGTGTTCTTGATGAAGATATTCCTGCAATATTTTCCAACAACTTTTTAGTTATCTCAAGACCTGATACCCAGTTTGAAAATCCCGGAAATAAAGCCGCCAAAGGATACAGTTTTGATGAGTTTACAAAGAACTTTTCTCCGACTGTACCTCTGTGATTTTGATGCCACCCATTCATGAACTCCGCCTTCATTTTAGCCATATCCACGTTGGCCGGACATTCACTTTTGCAAGCTTTGCAGCTCAGGCAAAGATCCAGAGCTTCCTTTAGTTCTTTGGATTTGAACCTATCCGGCTCTTGGCCTTCAAAAACTTGCCTGAATACATTTGCCCTGCCTCTTGTGCTATCTTTTTCATCGGTAGTTGCCATATAAGATGGGCACATTGTGCCACCACTGACAGAAAGTTTTCTGCATACCCCGGCACCATTACAAAGTTCTAAAGCTTCATTTAAACTACCTTCCTTTCGCCAATAAAATTCTGTGCTAACAGATTCAGAATAATATTTTGGTGAGAATCTTAAATCTTCTTCAATAGGTTTTGCATCAATAATTTTGCCCGGATTGAATATGTAGTTGGGATCCCAGATTTCTTTTACCTGCTTCAAAACCGGCATCATTTCTTTCCCAAGTACTTTTTCAATATATGGAGCTCTTGCTCTTCCATCTCCATGTTCCCCGGATAAAGAACCTCTGAATTCTCCAACAAGCTCGGCTATTTCTTCGGCCATCACTTTCATTTTTTCAATACCTTCATCAGTCATCGTATCTATCATCGGACGAAGGTGTAGCTCACCAACTGAAGCGTGGGCATAGAAAACACACGTTGTTTCGTGCTTATCCAGAATTTTCTGAAAACGTTTCACATATTCAGGTAAATCCTGAACCCGAACTGCTGTATCTTCGCAAAAAGTTGGTGACCTTGCTTCTTTTCCTAACCCCATTAACAGTCCAAGCCCTGCTTTTCTCAGGTCGAAAACGCTTTTCATCTCTGATGCGTCCGATAGCACAGGGTATGAATAGCCCAGCCCTTTTTTGCTGAGAGATTGTATCAATTGATCTATTTTCAAATCGATTTCGGCTTCATCATTACCTATAAATTGTACTACAAGTATACTATTAGGCTCCTTATCCAGAAAAAATCTGTTTTGAGATTGCTCCGGATTTCCTTTTGTAGCGTTCAGAATAATATTGTCGATAAGCTCAACGGCACTAGGTTCATATTTTACTGCCTCAATAGTGGCTAACATCGACTCATGAATAGTATTGAAATGAGGTATCACTATCTTTTGAATAGAATCTGTTTCAACAAGATTTAAAGTAGCTGATCCTGTCATTGCCAGTGTTCCTTCGCTACCACACAGCAATTCACATAAATTAAAAGCTTGCCCGCCGGGAGAAAAAGGCTCCATCTCAAGTAACCTGTCCAGAGCGTATCCTGTGTTTCTTCTGATTATCTCCGGATGCGGATAATTTGCTCTTATAAGCTCTTTATTTTTTTCAAGTAAAGAGATCATTCCCCGGTAAATACTTCCTTCTAAGTTCCCAAGTTTTTTCTTTTCTTCTAATTCCGACATAGAAAGAGGCTCAAATTTGGCCCGACTTCCATCGCTTAAAACAACATCCATCGATAACACATGCTCTCTTGTTGTCTTATACTTTATAGAAAATGAACCTGACGAATTATTCCCAATCATCCCTCCAATCATACATCGGTTAGTGGTGGATGTATCCGGTCCGAATAAAAGACTATACTCACCTGCTTCCCCGTTTAAAGAATCTCGGATTACCCCGGGTTCAACAACTGCTTTTTTATTTTCACGATCTATTTCTACGATCTTTGTCATGAATTTTGAAACATCCATGATTACCCCCGCCCCGGTGGCTTGCCCTGCCAAGCTGGTTCCGGCACTCCTTGCCGTTATAGAAAACTGTTCTTTATTTGCTTTCTTAACGAGATATTGGATATCAGCTATTGACTTAGGAAACGCTACCCCTTCAGGTAATTCCTGATACATGGATGCGTCCTGTGCATAGAGTTTTCTGTTGAGTGCGTCTTTATTGATCAATCTTATTCAGTTTTATTTTTTTATTATAACGAAATCTAAACTGCGAACGAATCTTTTACTTTACTAACAATCTCATCTCCAATTGCCAAACCTGCAGTTGCAGCCGGACTTGGTGCGTTCAAAACGTGAATTTGTCTTTCTGCAATCTCAAAATAGAAATCGTCAAGAATTTCTCCGTTTTCTTTCAAAGCCATCGCTCTGACTCCTGATGGCGCCACTTTTAGATGTTCTTTTCTTATGCTGGGAATTAATTTCTGAAGACCTTTAACAAAAGCGGCTTTAGAAAGAGATCTGTGATACTCATCTAATCCCATTCTCCAGTGTTTAAAAGAGAGCTTCCAAAACCCTGAGAAGTTCATCATCTCCAACGCCTCATTCATATTGAAAGATAACTTATTATATCCTTCTCGTTTAAAAACCGGAACAGCATTGGGCCCGCACTCTATCCCTCCGTTTGCCATCCGAGTGAAATGAACGCCCAGAAATGGAAAATCTTTGTGTGGAAGAGGATAGATCAAATGATTTACTAAATATTCAGCTTCGGATTTTAGTTCGTAGTATTCTCCTTTAAAAGGGACTATCTGAATTGGTGATTTTACTCCGGCTAATCTTGCTACATGATCACAATACAAACCGGCACAATTAATTACAAAACCGGTTCTGTATTTATTCTTTTTCGTGTCTATCTCGACATAATCTTTTTTGGTTTTGATATTAACAACCTGCTCTCCAAAAACTACTTCTCCATCAGCCTGAATGATCTTTTCCTTTAGCTTTACACACATTCCGGCATAATCTACGATACCTGCGCAAGGTACTTTAATCGCTCCCACTCCTTTAGCATATGGCTCTATTTCAGTTAATTGTAATGGATCAATTTTTTCTAAACCTTCTATCTTGTTTTCTAGACCACGATTATAAATCGCATCCAGCCTCGTAAGCTCATCTTCTTCGGTTGCTACAATAACTTTCCCACATATATCAATATTGACGTTATTCTCATTGCAGAAATCCACTAGTTGATGACGACCATTAATGCAATTCTTAGCCTTATAACTTCCGGGTTTATAGTAAATTCCTGAATGTATCACCCCTGAATTCTTTCCAGTTTGATGAGCAGCAACTTTATTCTCTTTTTCAAGAACTAAAATCTTTGCTTCTGGTATTGCCAATGAAAGTTTGTATGCGGTAGAGAGCCCTACTATTCCTGCTCCAACAATTGTGAAGTCATATATTTTATTCTGCATTTTTTAAGATAATTCATATTCAAAAAAAAAGCCCTCTTAAATAAGAGGGCTTTTAATCGTTAATATACTTTAACCACCTTGTACACCTTTCTCATTGAATGGTCGCGGGAATTGTTCGTGAACAATATCACCGGCTCGATCTATAGTCAGGTCATCTAAGATATCGTAACGTCTGGCATCTATCCATCTATGTCCTTCAAACCAAAGTTCATATCTTCTTTGCTTCAACATTTCAGTGATAAGATCCGATTGTGTAATTGGCCCTGAATAATCCGGCAGATCCGCATTATTCCTTACCAGGTTTAATGCATCCACAGCATCCGCAAGGTCTGTACCTTGGTTTCTCTGGATCTTAGCCTCAGCATAAATTAATACAAGCTCACCGTTTCTAATAAACGGAATGGCATCGGTATTTGATGTGTAAACGAATACGTCATGAGTTCCTGTAAGACCTGAATTAGAAAATGGCTCATTTCTTGCAACGGCATTATCTAATCTATTATCTCCAGCTTCGGCATCATCTAACCAATCCGGATGTGCAGTTCTTAAATCCCCGGTTGAATTTAACGCCAAAAATAATGGATTTAATTGATCTCCTGAGTTTGCAGAAAAAACATGGTAAGCTCCTGTTTCTAAATTACCTGTCAAATCCAGAAAACTATCTTCTGCAAACGTAATGGCTTCATCGTAATTTTCTCTATAAAGCGCTATTCTTGCAGCTAAAGACCTGTTTAATTGTACAAATGAGTCTCTGTCCATTGTAGCGGAAGGAGTGTCAAAATCACTGAATCCATTTGTTAATGGAAATGGAAGTAACGAATCTGCCGCCAGAAGGTTAGTCTGAGCTTCATTTAAAAGACTTGCCAAGTTAGCTAGTGCATCATCGTAATTTAAGAACGGACCTAAGTTATCAGGCTCGTCAACATCCACTCTTATTCCATTTTGAAATTGTTGGTTAAGAGCTAACAGTAGTTCGTGTGCTTTTATGGTTTTTGCAAAACCTAAATAAGCCTCGCGATCTGAATCTGATACTGTATTAGATGTTGTATTTGTTGCTCCTTCAATAATAAGGTTAGTATTCTTTATTGTTGCATAGCGCGCCGTATATGGATTTGTTGTATAAAACGCGTTGTCATCAAGTTGACCACCTTGAGCTCCTAAAAGATCTCCTACAAACCGAGGATCTGAACCGGAAAACCGATAGTGCTCTCTTCCAATTATACCAACAGCATCAATATAGGTACCATAATTGGTTCTCATTTGAGATAAACTTCCAACAACTAACAAATTCAATTGTTGATTTGTTGAGTTCTCTGTAAAGCTGTCTGGGCCTGGTTGGTTTGGATTAACTGGTTTTGTTATATCACAAGCTTGAAATATCAAGCTGGCTGCGCAAATTGTAAATGCTAATTTTAAAAATTTCATAATAATACTCTCAAGTTAAATTATAGTCCTATTGAAAAATGGAAGAACACCCTTCTTGAAGAAGGAAAGGGTGCTACATCAACTCCGGTTGAAATTCCGTTGTTACCGAAATTTGAAACCTCCGGGTCATAGCCACTGTAGTCTGAAATGAGCAGAAGGTTTTGAGCTGAAACACCAACTTTGACGTTTCTGATGCCATCATAGATATTCCTTAATGATGAAACGGGTAGAGTATAATACAAGGCTACCTCTCTTAATTTCAGATAGCCGGTATCTTCCACAAATACTGCTGTGTTTGTTCCGCTAAAGAAAGCATTTATCCTTTCTGTTGAGTTTAAAACTCCATCTCCATTGGAATCTTGATCATAATCAAAAGTTGTTCCTCCGAAATCTGACAACAAATTGGTTAGGTTTATACCTTCTCCACCTTGTTTTAGATCCCATAGCATTGAAAAGTCGAAGCTCCCCAGAAAACTGATCTCATTAAAAAATGACATTCTGAAATCAGGTTCAGCATCTCCCAACTTTACATCTGTATCGGGTGAAGAAGGTGTTCTACCTATAATTTGAGTAGGCGATTCCCCTTCTTCGATTTTAAACGCTCCTAATGTTGTTGAGAATCCTCCTGTAATAAATGCAGGCACTCCCAAACTGGTAATTTCAGCTCTATTCATGAAAAAACTGGTTCTGGAGTTCCATGAAATATCTGGGTTTCTAACCGGATTTACATTTAATGCAAGTTCAACGCCATTATTTTCTAACGTTCCTGCGTTTACTATTTGGTTTACAAATCCTGTTGATTGGGGAACATTTGCAGTTAAAATTAAGTCTTCAACCGTTTTGTTATAATAAGTTGCTTCAAGATTAATCCGATTTTCATAAAAACCCAGATCAAATCCTGCTTCGAACTCTTTAGATCTTTCCGGCTTTATTTCATTGTTTCCTCTTGTTCCTCCTATTAACGAGCCTGTTTGCCCACCTATGTTAGCAGGGCCTAGTACCGTGAAACGAGGCTGTTGTAATGAGACTCGATTAGGATTTGGAATACCTCCAGACTCACCATAAGCAACTCTTAATTTCAACTGCGAAACTTCATCAGTACTCCAAAATTCAAAATTATTAATATTAGCAGCTAATGAGGCTTTAGGAAATGCATATAGTTTATTGGGATCTCCGATTAATGAAGATTGATCGAATCTTATTCCAATTGTTCCTATTAACTTGTCTTCAAAGTTTGCTTCCTGTTGAAAAAAGTATCCAATATCTTTTTGGTTTAATACTCTGTTAAAAACGGAAGTATTTCCTGCCTGCTCAAGATTAGCCTGACCTGCTACCAAATTTGTAGCCTGTGTAAGCTCTCTGTCTTCATCAAAATCAAGTCTTGTAATTCCCAATTGAGAAGTAAGCCCTAACTCTGAAATTTGGGTAGAAAATAATGCTGTTGCAGATAAATTAGTATTTAGTACTGTTGTATTTCCTCTTGAAAAAAACCCGTTTGTAGCAGTTGCTCCACCTTGTTGGAACTGGAGTAACTCTGGAAAGTATAAAACCGATTCTAATAAATAATAATCTACACCTCCACTTAGATTTACCTGTAGTGAATTGCCTGAATCATTTAATAAGTTCAATCTTATATTTGCACCGCCAATGAATCTGTTTGTTGTCTCATCAATTGTTGAAAGTGCAATGGTTTGTAACGGATTTGAACCTGCAGTAGGGTTGTTGGGGTAGTTACCGTTTTCGTCCGGAAGTAAATTATTCCAGGGTAACGTGGATGTTAGTGCCACTCCATAAGAAACACCGGCATTATCATTGTTTGTTACTCCTCTTTGAGCTCCGGAATTTATATAGTTAGTCTGAACAGAGAAATCTACAACCTTTGACAGATTATGATCTACATTTGCTCTGAAAGTTTTGCGATCGAAACCAGTGTTTTCTACGATGCCTTCTTCATCCTGAATATTACCTGAAATGAAAAACTGTGTTTTCTCGCTTCCACCGGAAACACTCAATCTGCTATTGGTAAGCAATCCTTCTCTACCATACACCAGTTCCTCGTAATCACGAAGCGTACCATTTTCCTGAGCGCTTAAAAAATTATCAGCTGCATCATCGCCAAAAGTGTCACGTACTCTTTGCTCAGTAAATTCTCTTGTTCCAACTTTATTCAAAATACTGGAAAACCCAATATTTTGAGAGTAATTAATTTCTGTTCTGCCGGCAGATCCTTTCTTGGTTGTTATAATAACAACACCCGCATTTGCTCTTGCTCCATATATTGCGGCCGCAGACGCTCCCTTCAGCACCTCAATACTCTCAATATCATTTGGGTTTAAATCGGCAATCCTGTTAGCCGGATTATCTTGCGAGGATGCAAGACCACCATCTGTATCAGCAGAAGTCACGGGATTTGCACCATTCGAAATCGCTGAGTTATTAACATAGACACCATCTATTATATAAAGTGGTTCTGAAGCTCCGGTTACTGTTGTAATTCCTCTTAGTTTTATGGAAATACCACCGCCCGGGGCACCTGAGTTTTGGACAATATTTGCCCCTACTAATTTGCCATGTAAAGCTCCATCTATTGTTTGAGGCTCTGTGGATCCTGTTAATTTTTCGGCTGAAATAGATGAAACAGCATTTGCGACATTGGACCTCTTAACTGATGAAGCTAAACCGGTAACTACCAGCTCATCTAAGTTCGCAACATCTTCTTTCATCTGAACATCCAGAGTTACCAATTCTCCATCTGTTCCTGTAACATCAATATTTTGATTTAAGTACCCGACAGATGTAAAACGCAACACTGCATCTCCGCTTGGTACTTCTAAACTATAGCTTCCATCTATATCCGATGCTACTCCGGAGCCTGAAGCTTCATGATAAACTGTTACTCCGATCAGGGCTCTCCCGGTCTCAGAATCTGTTATTTTTCCGCTTACTGTATATTGCGCTACAGTAGACTGCACCGCAAAAAGCAAACCTAACAGTGCTAAGCATGCTATTTTATAATATCTCTTTCTCTTCATAAGTATCTATTTTATTGGGTTTATAACTTGCTCCTCTTAATGTTAGGAAAAAAACCTAAACATTCAATTATTACTCAGAGCCACTTTCAGGAGTTCATATTCTTTAAAGTGTTACAGAACTGTTATCTCATTTTACAGAACTTTGCCTTATCTTTTATTGTTTAATCAAATATGAAAATGACGAAAAACTATATTTTACCCGGACTACTTTTTATTACACTCTTAATCTCTTCGTGCACTGAGTCTCGAAAAAATCCCAGAGAACTGAGTGATGAACAATTAAAAATTGGCGAGATCATCTGGAACTCGACTTTTACTGACTTGAATGGAAATGAAGTTTCTATTCAGGATTATAAAGGTAAAGTTGTTTTGATAGATTTCTGGGAAACCTGGTGTGGACCTTGTCTGCAAGTTTTTCCGGCCATGGATTCTTTAAGAAAAGAATATAAAGACGACTTTGTGGTACTTGCTGTTAATCTACAGGACAGCGATACACCTGAAGATGTGCAAGCTTTTAAGGACGACAAAAATTACGATTTTAATTTCGTTCTGGACAAAAATGCAGTAGGACCTAAGGTGATCAGCTTTGGGATTCCATTTAAGATATTTATAGATCCAAATGGTTATCTTATAAAGGCTGAAGTAGGGTCAAATGGAACCGCTGGAGATTATATGAAAGCCAAAGTAATTATAGAAGACAATAAACAATCATAGATTAGACAATAAATTATGCCAGAAGTAAAAGAAAAATTAGCATACAAAGTAAAAGACATTTCTCAAGCCAAATACGGCCGACAGGAAATAGAACTTGCTGAAGCTGAAATGCCCGGATTAATGGCATTGAGAGAAGAGTATAAATCTGAGCAGCCTTTAAAAGGTGCCCGAATTGCAGGATGTCTTCACATGACTATACAGACTGCCGTACTCATTGAAACTCTTGTTGAATTAGGAGCAGATGTAACCTGGTCATCTTGTAATATTTATTCAACTCAGGATCATGCAGCTGCAGCTATTGCAGACTCCGGAGTTCCGGTTTATGCATGGAAAGGAATGACCGAAGAAGAATTTGACTGGTGTATTGAGCAAACTTTATTCTTCCCTGACGGACAACCTCTCAACATGATTCTGGATGATGGTGGCGATCTTACCAACATGGTTCTGGACAGATATCCTGAATTAGTGGATGGCATTAACGGAATTTCTGAAGAAACCACCACCGGTGTTCTTCGCTTGATCGAAAGAGAGCGAAAAGGAACACTTACACTTCCTGCGATCAACGTAAATGACTCTGTTACTAAATCTAAGTTTGATAACAAGTATGGTTGTAAAGAATCGGCGGTGGATGCCATTCGCAGAGCTACCGATGTTATGATGGCAGGAAAAGTTGCCGTGGTTGCCGGATATGGTGATGTAGGAAAAGGAACTGCAGCTTCTTTGCGAGGAGCCGGTGCCCGCGTTATCGTAACTGAAATTGATCCAATCTGTGCACTACAAGCTGCAATGGATGGCTTTGAAGTTAAGACCATGGATGAAGCGGCTAAACGTGCTGACATCGTTGTTACAGCAACCGGAAACAAAGACATTGTTAAAGGACGCCACTTCGAAAGCATGAAAGACAAAGTGATCGTTGGCAACATTGGTCATTTTGACAATGAAATTGACGTAGCCTGGTTGAAAGGGAATTCCGAAGAAGAAAACATCAAACCGCAGGTTGATATTTTTACTCTGAAATCAGGAAAGCAAGTAGTGCTTCTTTCACAAGGAAGATTGATGAATCTTGGTAATGCAACCGGACATCCATCTTTTGTGATGAGTAACAGTTTCACAAATCAGACTATAGCTCAGATCGCACTTTGGAACAGACCGGAAGAATTTGAGCCTGGTGTTCACGTACTACCTAAATCTTTAGATGAAAAAGTTGCAAGACTTCACTTATCTAAAATTGGTGTAGAGCTGGAAACGCTTACTAAAGAACAATCAGAATATATCGGCGTGCCAATTACAGGACCATATAAGTCTGATCAATACAGATACTGATAGCTTAAGTAACAATTTTCAAGCATCAAATTTCAAAGCCTGTCTGTATTTCTCAGAAAGGCTTTTTTATTAGAAAAAACGATTGTGAAGCGTTTCAGAAGTCCTTATCTTTAAGGCTCTCAATTAATTTTATTGAAAATGCACCCGTAGCTCAATTGGATAGAGTACCTGACTACGAATCAGGCGGTTACAGGTTCGACTCCTGTCGGGTGTACACCTAAATAAGCCCAAAACGCGTCTTCACAGCGCTGAGGGCTTATTTTATTTTAAGGGGGTATAACAAATAAGAAGATTAAAAAATCCCCAAAGAGTTTATATACTGATTTATTTCAGGGTTTTCAGAAAGCGCTATCAAAATATCCTTATTCAAACCACCTAAATATTTCAAAAAGCTATCTACAGCTAAATCAAGACTTTTTTCCTTAAGCTTAATTATCATGCTTTTAAGAGCTGATAACTGCTCCTCACTCTTAATTTTCTTAGACTGCGTTACTTCTTGAAAATGATTTAAGTACTCCTGCTTATCAGACTCCTTAACTTTAGAATTAAAAAGCTCTTCAACGAACACTTTCCCATCTTCAGAGATTATATTTAACTCCTCTATATAGGTTTCGGCATTTACAAACTTATCACCAACATGATTATTATCTCCATTAAAGGTGATATTAGAAACTTTATACTTTCCCATTATTTTTCTTTTAGAACGTAAACCTTGTCACCTATATGAATATCATTCCCGTGAAATACTATGTCATTTCCACAAGAAAAATTGAACTGGGTAAAAAACATATAGATTTTTTTAGATTGTATTGAGGCTTGTTTAACGGTATAATGAAGATCAGAACCAGCACTTTCAATTAATCCCAAGAAAAGTTCTTTTGCTTGATTCATTTTTGGATGTATATCAAAGACATCACTATCTAGTGAAATTTCTTCGTACTTTTTTACTGTTATGTCAGCATCAAAATTAGCCACCCTAAGCGAACTAATATCTCCTGCTACATCAGACAAGCTGTTCCAAGGCTTAGTATCAATTACTCCTAAGTTTTGCATTGAATTAAATACGCCATTTTGATTTAGCCCTACACATATTGAATCAGCATCCAACGTAATTGAATTCTTTTGTTCCCAAGTATAAATCTCTTCTGTAGCTCTTTCATAAGAATTACCTACAACTATACCTGTTCCTTTAGCTACCTCTGTAAATACATCAGAACCTAAAATATCATCATCAAAATTAGTAATTCCAATGGAACTAATACCTCCTGTTACATCAAATAAATTGCTCCTAGGCTGAGTATCAATTTCTCCAAAACTGTATATTGGCTTATATATACTGTCCTGATCTACTTTTAAACTTATTGAATCAGCATCCAACGTAATTGAATTCTTTTGTTCCCAAGTATAAATCTCTTCTGTAGCTCTTTCATAAGAATTACCTACAACTATACCTGTTCCTTTAGCTGCCTCTGTAAATACATCAGAACCTAAAATATCATCATCAAAATTAGCAATTCCAACGGAACTAATACCTCCTGTTATACTATTGGCGGATGGCAAACTACTACTTTCAAACAAATCAAGATTACTATTTAGCTTTATGCTTTTAATATCTCTTAAATCACCCTCTTGAGAACTCTCTAAATTGTCTTTATCCATAAATAATTTTTTTTTAATTATAAGTAATATACGAAAAAAAATTAAAAAAAACAAATATAAATTTGACATTGATAAAAAAAAATGATATGTGGATAATTGCTCTAAATTGTTAGTAACTACTCCAGTGAAGTATGGGACTATAAACAAGCCCTGAGGGTTAGCTCATTATTTTGAGCTTCTAATTCTTTCCTTTGAGTTGTTAAAATTGCTGTTTTCAGGCTCTGTATTCAATTGCTCTGGTTGTCTTTTTAACCATCCTGAAAACTCCCCAAACCATCAGCGACCAAACGATGATGATCGCTTCCAGAACCAAAATGTAGACCGGCCATTCGGGAAGCAGACTGAAGAAAGTAGTTCCCGGTGGTTTACCCATCACATACAGATAATTGCTGTTCAGGATCAGATTTAAAAAATAAATTACACCCGCTACCACATTCAGAGCTATAAATGATCTTCCCACATCTTTCAGTTCCAGTTCCCATCCCCAAACGATTGCAGGATAGAGTCCCAGCAAAACCAACATCAGGTGAACCATCCAGTACCGAATGGCATCATAATGAAATAGTGAGAACTCCACAGAAGGAGTGAAATTGGCTTGTGAAACTCCCAATATGATCCAGAAAAAGATCGTAGCCCAAACGGTTCTGTTTTTGGTTGCATACACCCAAACCATGATCATGGGCAGAAAATTACACATGTGCAAAGGAATATCTTTGGTAATATCAAAAACACCTGTGTAGTGATTCAAAGGAATCTTGGCCAATTGCAGAACTGTCAGAAACAGAGCGAGAACAAGCAGTATCTTTTGTTGAGTCGCTTCCGGTTTTTGCTTCAAGGAGCGAATGAACCACACAAAGAAAACTACGAATCCGGCCAACAAGAACAGATGCTCAGCTGAATATGAAGAAAACAAATATGTAGTCTCGAAAAATGAATTCAATTTGATCTGATGTTCTATCAACCCCGGCTATTGTGTTTATTCAACTATTAAATTCTTTCGCCTTTATCAGTATTAAAATAACAGAAAAAGTGAATGCCTGAAATATTCAATGATCAAAAAAATATTTTTTATCCGACTTTAAAACTAGTTGAAATGATCAAAATTCTTCGTACCATTATTTAATGGTCAGAATTAAAACAGTCTGATCATGGGTTACGATTTCGCCAAAACAGGCGAGAGAACATAACCAAAACATCCAATGGATAAAGCAATGGCTAATAAATTTAAACAGCCTGCTGTCAACCAAACTAAATCTTCAGCTAAGAATGCAGCTCCTGCGAAGAAAGTTGGTCAAGCAAAGAAAAGTGGTCGTAAATAATTTAGACTAAATTTTTTACACAAAGCCGGTTCGTAAATAAGAATCGGCTTTTTTTTACTCTGAATACATATAGGTACAAAAATAAATTAAGTAGTATCTTCGCTGAAAAACCATATGTATACACCCGCTTCCTTTAAAGAAGAAAATCCGGATGTGCTTTTTGACCTGATCGAAGAACATAATTTCGGAATTATCTTTAGTCAGCATCAAGATGAACCTGAAGCTACTCACCTCCCCTTTTTAGTGCACAGACAAAAAGGCAAACACGGAACTTTGATCGCTCATTTTGCGAAAGCAAACAAGCACTGGAAAAAGTTAGATGAGGCAAAAGGTGTATTAGTGGTTTTTCAAGGTCCACACAGTTATATCTCGCCGGCCTGGTATGAAAATCGTGCTGAAGTGCCTACCTGGAATTACGCAACTGTTCATGTGTTCGGCAAGCCTAAGGTTATAGAAGATCCGGTTGAGCTGAACAAAATGGTTAAAGAACTCACACATTTTCATGAAGATCAGGAAAACACAGGCTGGAAACTTAATGAAGTACCCGAAAAGGAATATAACACTGATTTAAAAGCGATCGTGGGATTGGAAATTGAGATCTCAAAAATGGAAGGTAAATTCAAATTTAATCAGAACAAGTCTGACAAGGATCAGGAAAGTGTAATTGCTAAGATGGACGATTCAGGAAGGGAGGATATAAGTGAAATAATGAAACGAAACCTCGATTCATCTAAATAGCTTTATTTATTTCGGAAAGTTTTCTTCTGAGTTCAACCGGATTAAAAGGCTTGGTAACGAAGTCGTTCATTCCCACCGAATACACTCTTTCTTTTACTTCGTTAAGCGCAGCGGCGGTCAAGGCTATTATAGGGATATTCTTTTTAGTCGGATCCTCCAGATTTCGTATAGCAGTTGCAGCTTCATATCCATCCATTTCAGGCATTTCCAGATCCATAAGAATCAAATCGACCTCATTATTCTTCAATGCTTCTATGGCCTCAACTCCATTGGAAACAATGGTAGCATCCACTTTCCATTTTCTCAGAAAGCTTTGCATAACCTTTTGGTTCACAAGATTATCTTCCGCGACTATCACTTTTAGCCCTTCTATATGTTCTTCCTGAATTTCCACTCTACCTGCGTCTGTATTTTCTTTATTTTCGGGTTTACCAAATGTAAGCAGAACAGTAAACTCACTGCCTTTTTCCATAGTACTTTTGGCCGTAATTGAACCATTCTGTAGTTCAACTAACTTTTTACTGATGCTTAATCCTAAGCCGGTGCCGCCATACAACCTTTTTGTTTTTTTATCAGCTTGCACAAAGCTTTCAAATATCGAGTCCAATCTGGACTCCTCAATCCCAATTCCGGTATCTGTAACCTTGAACTCAACATCTACTTTTTTATTTTTTTCTGCAACACATTGTACAAAAATTTTCACATAACCTTTGTTAGTGAATTTCAGAGCGTTGCTAACAAGATTATTAAGTATTTGAATGAGCTTTGACGGATCTCCTGTCAGATATTTCGGAAGGTTTTCACCTATCTCTGTTATTAACTCAACCTTTTTATTTACAGCAGTGGTTTTAAACGATTCTGATACCGTACTAACCAGTTCTTTTAGTTCAAAATCAGTTTGTTCAAACTCAATTTTTCCGGCATCTATTTTTGAGAAATCAAGAATATCATCGATCAAACTCAGAAGCGTTTTGGCAGAAAAATCTACAATGTTAATTGATTCAAGCTGATCTTTTCTGGGATTATCCTCTTTAAGGAAATTTGTCATCCCCAAAATAGCATTCATTGGCGTCCTGATTTCATGACTCATGGTTGCAAGAAAATCAGATTTAGCTGAAGAGCTTTTCTTTAGCTGCTCACTGGTTGATTCCAGTTTCTCGATATATTCCTGAAGCTCATCCTGTTTAAGGCTTAACTGCCTGTTCAATTCTTTCTCTTTCTCTAAGAACTCTCTGGTAATTTGTTCAGCTCTTTCTTTCGATTCTGAAAACGTATTGAATATGATCCATGTAGTTACAAAGGCTGCAGCTATTACTCCCCATCTTACGTAATCAATTGTTTCCGGGCTGAGAGATACTCTGTCTATAGCTATAAAATCAATGATGAAGTATGAAATCACAGAAATAAATATGGAAACATTTCTGATCCTGTTGTGTCCGGACTCAAAAAGAAGAATGGATAATCCCATAGCGGGAATCAGGAAATACTGTATCTCTGCTTTACCGTCAAAAATAGAGCTGAGTATAATTATCGCTATATCTACATAAAGGATGAGCAGAAATTTAGCAATTGTTTCAAATCCTTGTTTCGAAAGAACCGGAATTAAACACAGTGCAATGATCTCTGATATAAAGAACCATGAAACTGACATGGATTCATCAATAGCAAAGATCAGAAAGAAAAGAGTACAAATGATGGCAATTGAATAAGAAACAACATCAAGAACCGGTAATCTGAATAACTTACCATCGTCTTTCTGATAGTCTTGTAAATTAACAGATTGAGTATCTGTTATACCTGTAAGTGAGAAGTTATTTGCCATACTTGAAATATTGAATTAAGTACGGCAATTATTCTCTATTGGTCAAGACGTTTGCAACTTTGATTTGTAAGCCATGGCATAAATTTTCATTTGTTTCACCATGGAAGCCAAACCGTTAGCTCTGGTTGGAGATAAGTGCTGCTGCATACCGATCTTAGAAATGAACTCCGGATTTGTAGTCAATATCTCTTCAGGTGTTTGATCAGAGTATAATCTCACCACCAAAGAAACCAAACCTTTTGTTATTGCAGCGTCACTATCTGCTTTAAAAATCAGTTTATTACCATCCAGATCAACAGTAAGCCAAACCTGACTTTGACAGCCCTTAACTAAATTGTCTTCAATCCGGTCTTCATCAGGCAGTTCTTCGAGCTTCTCGCCGTGTTTGATGATATATTTATAACGCTCGGTCCAGTCTTCAAATAAACTAAACTCTTTAACTATTCTATCCTGTACTTCTTGTATATCCATACCTAAAGGTAATGAAAGGAGAGCATTAAATTAACCCTCAGAGCTTTATTTCTTAATCTATTCCTAACTCTAAAAGAGCTACAGATTTTACTGCTTCCACTTTATTTTCTTTTTCGTTTACGATAGGCTTGAATGATTGTATCATAGCAATAGTGCCATCGTTTTTCCCCACATACTCGCATTTTTCGGAACAACGCTTTCCACCAAAAGCTTTGGTCAGGCTTGCTCTTATTACATCTGCTGTCTTTCTGGAAACTACAGATTCGATTCCCTGATCTAACAAAGTTTCCTGCGAGAGCCCTGTAATAGTCTGGTATGACTCTGATACATAGCTGCAGTAGATCTCACCATTTTCATCTTTCTTAAACTTCATTACGAACTCATCATGACTTTTGAGCAAGTCTTCAATGTTCTCGCTTTTTTTCTTTAGTGTTTCTATAACACGATTTCTCAAAGAGACGTTATCAAAATGAATTCTGATAACTGTATGATCACTACTTACAAACGATTTAACATCAGCTTCCAGCATCAATTTTTGATCGCTTTCACTTATAAATTCCCAAGTATAATTATCATCAGAAATTACATCAGCATCAAAATCCTGAAAAAGCTCTTTAACTTCTGCATTGTCTTTTTCGGCTACTAAATCCCAGATCTTGATCTCTTTAAGTTCATCCACATCTCGTTTTAAAATTTCACGGAAAGATTTATTGCTTGAGATGATGTTACCCTGTACATCAAGATCAACAAATGTTCTTTTAGAATTTTCTTCCAGTTCTTCAAAATCTATTGTAGCATCAAAAAGCACCTTACTGGTTTCTTGCCTTTCGGTAATATCTCTCTGATAAGAAACCCAGTGCGTTATCTCACCTTCTGAATTTGTAAGAGGATGAATGTCCCATTGATTAATAAACTCCGATCCGTCCTTTCTGTAATTTACAGTATGGCCGAAAAATGCCTGCCCGTCTATCAACCTTTTTTTCAAACGATCTAAAACATGTCTGTCTGTTTTTTCTCCCTGTAGAATTCTCGGTGTTTTTCCGATCACTTCTTCTCTGGAATATCCGGTCATTTTAGTGAATCCGTCGTTCACATAAACAATACGCGGCCCGGGTTCTTCTAAGTTCAATTCTGTTATTAAGATGGAATCGTAATCGTGCTTGGTTGCATTCTCCAAAAGCGACAGATGAGACTTTGTTCTATCATATTTTTTCAGAATCTCAGAAAACAAATTTTCCAATTTCGATTCGGAAGCTTTGTCTTTACTGCACGATTTTATTAATTCAAGAATTTCAGATTCTCTTGTACTCATTGCGATAGTGTTTATAGAGGGTATATTTAGGTTTATAACTATTCAATACTTTAAACCATTCCATTCTAAAGCAGAAATTTTTTACATTCTACTATCTTGATAGTATATTAAAATTCTATGTTACAAAAGCTACTTATTTACTTTCTGTTGATCTCTCTTTCGGGATGTTCATTTTTCAAACTGAACGAGAAAAAAAACTACAAACCGGAGTTGGTACCAGTAGAAGGTGGTTCTTTTTCCTATGGAGATTTTTATGAAGGAAAAAATACAGATGCGATACCTGTTCATCAGGTAAAGGTTGATGAATTTAAGATCAGCAAATATGAAATCACCTATACACAATTTGACTACTTCGCTGAGAAAACTAACCTGGAAAAACCTGAATCTGATCTGGAAAAAAGGGGAAATCGAGCCGTAGCTTACGTTACTTGGGACGAAGCAAAAGCTTTTTGTGAATTTTTTGGATATCGATTACCTACTGAAACCGAATGGGAATACGCTGCCAGATCGGGCGGAAAAAATCAAGTGGTATCGGGTGCAACAACTCTTGATTCAATCTATGTAGTAGCTCTGACGAAAGATGAAGACCGGAGTGAGTCAATTGAAGTTGGAACAAAACAACCCAACGATCTGGGTATTTATGATATGAGTGGCAATGTCTTTGAATGGATCGGAGATTATTATCAGTTCTATTCTATGCCTGAAAGAAAACACAGCTTGGATGAAGATGCTGTTCGTATAATCCGAGGTGGTAGTTTTTATGAAAGCATGGTCGCCAATCGAACTTACTGGAGAACCGGAACTTTAAGAGATGTTCGCTCTGAAGATATAGGTTTCAGATGCGCCGATGATTAATCCATAGAAATAAAAAAGGGAGCCGAAGCTCCCTTTACTCACTCACTTATCGAAGCAGCAACTTAGCAATTGTCATAAGTTGCATGTTCGTAGTTCCTTCATAGATCTTTCCGATCTTAGCATCCCTGTAAAATTTCTCAACAGGATATTCTTTAACAAATCCATTTCCACCGTAAAGATCCACAGCCATCGACGCTACTCTTTCAGCAACTTCAGAGGAATAATATTTTGCCATTGCAGCTTCTTTAAGGAAAGGCTGTCCGGCCATTTTCATTCTGGCGGCGTTATAAACCAGCAAGCGAGCTGTTTCAATATCTGTTGCCATGCGTGCTAATTGAAACTGAACTCCCTGGAATTCAGCAATAGCTTTGCCAAACTGTTTACGTTCCTGTATGTATCCCAGAGCGGCGTCAAACGCTCCCTGAGCAATACCAACCATTTGAGCTCCGATCCCAATTCTTCCTTCATTTAAGGTTTCAATGGCAACTTTATATCCCTTCCCAACTTCACCTAATACATTCTCTTTAGGAACTCTGCAATCTTCTAACAAGATCTCACAAGTAGAACTGGCTCGAATTCCCAACTTATTTTCTTTCTTAGAAACTGAGAAACCTTCAAAACCTCTTTCTACTACAAAAGCGGTGATGCCTTTATATCCTGCTTCCGGATTAACATTTGCCAGCACGATAAAAATATCTGCTTCATTTGCATTCGTGATCCAAAGTTTCGCACCGTTAAGAACGTAAGAATCTCCATCTTCTTTAGCTTTACACTTTAACGCAAAAGCATCACTTCCGGAACCTGCTTCAGATAAGCAATAAGCTCCCACTTTTTCTGTAGCAAGTTGTGGTAAATACTTGTCTTTCAAAAAATCAGATGCATAGTTTACGAAGGCATTATTTACCAATGTATTTTGAACATCCATAAAAACACCAACAGAACCGTCCACTTTAGATATCTGCTCGATAGCAACAACAGACATCATAAAAGTACCACCGCCACCATTATATTTTTCAGGAATATCAATTCCCATTAAACCCATCTCGAAGAATTCCTTAATAAGACCCGGATCAAGCTTAGCATTTTCATCCATTTCCTCTACCAAAGGCTTTATTGAGGCTTGGGCAAAATCAGCTGCGGCATCTTTTAATAATTGCTCGTCTTCTGTTAATGTAGTTAGGGGCGGTACCAATTGTTCTGTTGCTTCCATTAAAAATATTCTGCTTTGAAGGTTGTAAGATTTTAAATATACGAATTGTAAGCGCTTTTCTGCTACTGTTTTTGTGTTTATCTGCTAATTTCTGAGCTCAAAAAATCATAGGCAGCTTTTACAGGAGTTATCTCCCCCTTTTTAATTTGTTCAATGAGTTTTGCTGCTTTTTCTTTATTCATCTCTGATCCCCAGAGTCTCCTCAACACTTCGTCTTCTACCAATCGTTTAAACCAGTTCAATTCCTGCTCTTTTCTTTGTGCTTCAAAAATTCCTTTCTCTTTTAATGCAGAAACAAACCCCTGAATTTTCTCCCATGCTTCATCAATTCTTTTCTTTTTGATGGAGCTGACGGTCAAAAATTCCACTCCAATTCCATCATACTTTGGGGTCAGTAAATAAAATGCGTTTTGATATTCCGTAACTGCATTTTCCGCCATCTTCTCCTGGTCACCATCCGCTTTGTTGATCACTAGTATATCAATGATCTCCATGATTCCTCTTTTGATTCCTTGCAGTGAATCTCCGGCTCCGGGCAACATCAACACCAAGAAACAATCCACCATAGAAGCTACTTCAAATTCACTTTGACCTACTCCCACTGTTTCTACCAGAATCACATCATATCCGGCGGCTTCACACAGCATCATGGACTCCCGGGTTCGTTTTGCTACTCCTCCCAATGTGCCGGAAGTTGGAGATGGACGAATAAAGGCTTCTTCTTTGGATGAAAGTGTTTCCATCCTGGTTTTATCACCAAGAATACTTCCGCCCGTTGCCGGACTACTTGGATCTACAGCTAATACCGCAACTTTCAAACCCTCTTCGATCAACAGATTTCCAAGCGCTTCTATAAATGTGCTTTTTCCCACCCCGGGGACTCCGGAAATACCAACACGAATGGTTTCCTTAGCTGATCTTACTTTACTGATCAGCTCCTGAGCAGTTTCCTGATCTGCTTCCCGGTTACTTTCAACCAGAGTGATGGCTTTGGCTAAATGCCTCCGTTTTCCTTCCTGAACCCCTTTTGCAAGTTCGTCAATGGTCATGCTTTTTTAGCTCTGATTTCATCAATTACTTTTGAAGCAGCTTTCGGAATGTTTGTACCAGGACCAAAAATCGCAGAAACACCTGCTTCATAAAGAAAATCATAATCCTGAACAGGAATTACGCCACCGGCTACAATGATTATATCCCCGGATTCTTCTTTTTTGAGGATTTTTACCAGATCAGGAATCAACGTTTTGTGTCCGGCAGCTAGTGTTGAAACGCCGATCACATGCACGTCATTTTCGATGGCTTGCTTAGCCGCTTCTTCCGGCGTTGAGAATAAAGGTCCTACATCCACGTCAAAACCCATGTCTGCAAATGCTGTTGCCACTACTTTAGCTCCTCGATCGTGACCATCCTGACCCATTTTCACAACTAATATTCTTGGTCGGCGTCCTTCTTCTTCGGAAAATGCATCGATCTTTGACTTTATTTCCTGATATCCTTTATCCGATTTATACACGCTTTCGTACACTCCTTTTATGGTTTGATTGGTGGCGGTATGTCTTCCCCAGGCCTGCTCAAGTGCTGTAGAAATTTCTCCAACTGTGGCTCTTTTCCGTGTTGCTTCAACAGCAAGATCCAGAATATTTCCTTCACCTGATTTAGCCGCTTCGGTAATTGCCAACAACGCATCTTTGGTGGCTACTTTATCACGCTTAGCTTTGATCTCATCGATCAGATTAACTTGTCCATCGCGAACTCCGGTGTTGTCGATATCTAAAATATCTACCGGATCCTCTTTTTCATTTACGTATTTGTTCACACCAACTATGGTGATGTCTCCCTTATCAATTCCGGCTTGTTTGATGGCAGCAGATTCTTCGATCTTTCGCTTCGGATAGCCTTCTTCAATAGCTTTTGCCATTCCGCCCATCTCCATCACTTCATTAATGATGGTCTTTGCCTTTTCTTTCAGATCATGAGTCATGGATTCTATAGCATACGAACCTCCAAGCGGATCAACCGTATGTGTGATATCCGTTTCTTCCTGAATGATGGTCTGAGTATTTCTGGCAATTCTGGATGAAGTTTCTGTCGGCAGAGAAATTGCTTCATCATAACTGTTGGTATGTAGCGATTGAGTTCCGCCAAGAACTGCAGCCATAGCTTCGATGGTAGTTCTTACCACGTTGTTCAATGGATCCTGAGCAGTTAATGACCAGCCTGATGTCTGGCAATGTGTTCTCAACATCAATGACTTTTGATTCTTTGGCTCAAAATGTTCTTTCATCAATTCTGCCCAGAGCGTTCTCGCAGCTCTCAGCTTACTCACTTCCATCAAGAAGTTCATTCCGATCGCAAAAAAGAAAGATAATCGTGGAGCAAAAGCATCCACATCTAAGCCACTTTCCACCGCAGTTTTAACATATTCCAAACCATCAGCCAGTGTAAAAGCCAATTCGAGCGCGGAATCTGCTCCGGCTTCCTGCATATGATATCCGGAAATAGAGATCGAATTAAAGCGAGGCATTTTTTCGCTGGTATATTCGATGATATCAGAAACCAAACGCATAGATTCCTGTGGTGGATAGATATACGTGTTCCGAACCATGAATTCTTTCAGAATGTCGTTCTGAATAGTTCCACTTAATTGTTCGGTAGAAACTCCTTGTTCTTCTGCGGCAACTATGTACGCTGCCATGATCGGAATCACTGCTCCGTTCATCGTCATAGAAACGGACATTTTATCTAACGGGATGCCATCGAATAATATCTTCATGTCTTCTACTGAATCAATAGCAACTCCGGCTTTACCAACGTCACCAACTACCCGTGGATGGTCAGAATCATAGCCGCGATGCGTCGCAAGGTCAAAGGCCACACTGAGCCCCTTTTGTCCTTTTTCGAGCGCCTGACGATAAAATTTGTTCGATTCTTCTGCAGTTGAAAATCCTGCGTATTGCCTGATCGTCCACGGACGCTGAGTGTACATACTTGAATACGGTCCGCGCGTAAAAGGAAATTCTCCCGGATAACCCGGGTCAGTATTTCTCTTAGAAACATCTTCTGAATCATACAATGCCTGAATTTCAAAACCCTCAGGACTTTGTCGGTTCAAAGATTCTGCTTGATCACCTTTAAGCAGTTTTTCTACACCTTTCTTCCAATTTTCTTTACCGGAATTATTATCTGACATGGAGTTAGTTTTTTATGGAAACTTCTATCTCCCTAAATGTACGACTTTGAGAGAAGATTTTTAAGAATGAAAATTTATTAATCAGCAATAAATCATTCCTAATTTAAATATTATTCATACTTTATATTATAAAGTATATAATCGGAGATTATGATAAATAGAATACTATTCTTACTTCTTTTATTCATTCTGAGTTGTGATAAGTCTGACACTTCACTTTCAGATGAAATTGAATTCTTTTTATCTGATAATATGCCCGGGTACCAGCTCATTCCTGATAATTTTTCGAATCCAGAAATAGGAAACAGGATACCTGAATTTGAAGGAGCTTTATCAAAAGGAAAACCTTCAGATCATAAACATATAGTAAAATTTGACTTCAATCGAGATGGAATCGATGATTACACTGCTTACATCTTTACAGAAAATCTTACCAATACAACTGATGAATTTAAATATTATGAGTCAAAGCAGATTTTAATTTATGGAGATCAATCTGGTTTCAGTACTGATATAGAAGAATTTGGTGGAAATGAAATAGGCTACCGAGAGAAATACACTCACATCATTGATAGTGATTTCCGGGTATTAGAATCCGGTAGTTACACCTTATCCGGAGTTAATGATACAACACTTGTTATTCCAAATAATACATTGATAGGATTTGATGAGACTAGTTGTACAATTTTAATTTGGCTTGATAATAGAAATTTTGAGTTTCTCAGACTTAAAAATGAATAGCTAACCTTCTTATGACAGATCGGATTCTTTTTAGCTGATTAAAGACATACTGGTATTCAATTGTTACTTTTTCAAAAAAATCGCAGAACCTGAAGGATCTGCTTGCTTAAATTTGATAACTAAAATTATGCTGTCTATACAAGTAGGACATTTACGTCCATAAATAAACATAAGTGGACAATCAAAATTCACTTTAAATACATCTCAGTCCGGGAAGTTTCAAAGCTCATATCTGAACTTAATTACCCATTACCTGGATGTTAGTTTTTTTGAAAGACTAAATTAAGGATGAGACATAGGGAATCTATTAACTACGAATAAATGTGCTCGATATTCTATTTGAAATAAAATCAGACGTTTAGTAAACTATATTAATTCAATCTCTATTCTTATGAAATTCATAGCTACTTTACTTTTTCTGATAATAACTTCCTCGAGCTTGATTGCTCAAAACGAAAAACCTGACCCGAACTTAGAGGTTCTATTTTCCAGTAATGTTGGGTCTTTTTATCTCCCTACACAATTCAATTCAAGACAATTCCCTCAATGCATTGAAGGATGTGAACCGGCAGGCAGTGCAGCATCTAAAAGTATTGGGTTTGGATTTGAAGCTCGTTTAAAAGTATTTAAATCCTTTCACCTATCAAGTGGTGTTTCTTATACAAGAAATTCTTATTACGAACAGGCTCGAATTAGTGCCGGAGGACCTAGTTTTATAACTGAAACTCAAAGGGACTTCCATTTTATAAATATACCTTTTAAGTCTCACTTAAAATTATTGGAATCTACCAAAGAACAACGATATTCTGTTTACTTTGACCTGGGAGTTATAAATCATATAAATTTAAATTCGGAATATCCCGGAGCTTCCGGTTTAGTTAAACTTAAGAAATATGGTTTAAGCGGTACTGTTAGCCTTGGGATTGGCGTTTCATTTAACAAATTGACTATAGAATTAGCACCTTATTACCGGCATTCTCTTACAAGCTTCGGAAATGATATAGACCCTTTCTCAGATAGAAGACTATCAGAAGATGTGACCTATTCTCCTAACAAATTCTCCCCAAGAAACTTAGGAGTTAATATAAACTTTGCTTTGGGACTTTAATTTGAAATAGTATCACTACTTCAAGTTCATCTCTGTTTGGGAAGCTCCAAAACTCATATCTGAATCAAACTCACCTTTACCGAAGGTTTCTTCCATTTCGGCACGGAGTTTTTGAATGGTTAATCCACTTTTAAGCGTCCCGTTTCTGGCAAGAGAAACGCGGCCTGTTTCTTCCGATACAATCAGCACCAAAACGTTGTTGGTTTCACTTATTCCAACTGCTGCACGGTGACGTGTACCAAAAGACTGAGCAATATTCGGATTTTGTGAGATGGGCAAATAGCAACTTGCAGCTACAATTCTATTACTTCGAATTACTACCGCACCATCATGAAGCGGGGTGTCTTTCTGAAAAATTGTGGTGAGTAACTCGGCTTTTACTGCAGAATCAATTTTAACTCCCGCATCCACAAGGTCCTGCAACGAAGAAGAACGTGCAAATACGATCAGTGCTCCGGTTCTGTCTTTTGCCATTTTTTTAGTGGCATCAATTACCTCATCGATCATTTCATTTGATCCCGTTCTGGTAAAGAAGCGATCGAAACTGGTGTTATTACCAATTCTGTATAAAAGCTTTCTGATTTCCGGTTGGAAAAGAATAAACACCGCCAGAATACCCACATCCAGAATACTTTTGAGAATGAAATTGATGGTTTCAAAACCCAGTAAACGGATTATAAAATTGATCAGGATCACAAAAAAGATCCCGATGGTAGCCTGAATTGCAAAAGTCCCTTTGATCCATCGATACAGATATACCAGAACCCCTGCTATAATGAGGGTTTCGATGAAATCCTTTATTCCGAATTCTAAAAATCCGATGGGAAACAATGTAGTGGCCGTCTAGCGTTGTGATTGAATTGCTTGGAATATACGTAATGAATCGGAAGCTTCCTTAACATCATGCACACGAAGTATTTTTACTCCTTTCATGAGTGCATCATAATGAACTGAAACCGTTCCGATCAACCGATCATCAGCAGGTCTCTCGTCCAGAATTTTTCCGATCATCGATTTCCGTGATGCTCCAATTAACACAGGAACGCCAATTTTTGTGAATTTATCAAGATGGGCAAGTAATTTTAAATTATGCTCCAGAGTTTTGCCAAAGCCAATACCCGGATCAATAATTATTTTCTGCACTCCTTTTGACTGAGCAAAAGCCACCTTGTTTTCAAAAAACTGAAGTAAATCTTCTATTACATCACCATATTTCGGAGCATCCTGCATTGTTTTCGGATCTCCCTGAGAATGCATAATCACATAGGCTGCGTCGTGTTCAGCTGCAAGTTCTGCCATAGCTGGAGATTTCTGTAAACCACTTATATCATTAATTAACCCTGCTCCGATTTTCAACGCTTCTTCAGCTACTTTAAACTTAGTTGTATCGATAGAATAAACGAGATCAGGGAATGTCTGTACAGCCTTATCAAGAACAGGAATAACACGATCTATTTCTTCTTGCTCGGATACGGGTTCTGATCCCGGACGGGTAGACTCGCCACCAATATCAATGATTGAAGCTCCATCTCTGCGCATGATATGGATTCTGTCGAGTGCGCGCTCTACATGAATGTACTTACCACCATCGCTGAATGAATCAGGAGTGGCATTTATGATCCCCATTATTTGGGGAGTAGTAAAGTTTAAATCAAGTTTTGAGATGTCAAATAAAAATAGGTCATCCTGAACTTGTTTCAGGATCTTTAATGTTTAATCAAGGCTTCGAAAAGTATAAGATTCCGAAACAAGTTCGGAATGACTTAAAACTACCACTCTTCCTGAAGCTCGCCTAATTTATCTTCTTTGGTTGCCCATTCATCTGCATCGGGGAGAGCGTCCTGAGTTTCATTGATTACTCTGTCTTCCCACTGTTCTGCAAGACGTTCATTCAGTTCGATATAATGTTCCCACTTTTCAGGTACTTCGTCATCAGGATAAATAGCTTCTACCGGACATTCTGAAACACATGCATCGCAATCAATGCATTCATTTGGATCGATAGTCAGAAAATTAGGTCCTTCCCGAAAAGCGTCTACAGGGCAAACAGCAGCGCAGTTAGTATATTTACATTGAACACAAGGTTCAGTTACAATGTAGGGCATTATGTTATTTTTGTATTTTCATTAGATGATTCGGAATATCTCAGGCTGAAGCATTAGATGCAATTCAAATTATTGAAGTATCTCAATAACAGCATCAATATCTCCATCATTCGGAGCCGGTTCAATATTCAATATTTTCGCCATAACTTCATAAAGATGAATGTTTTCGAAGCGACTTAGTTTTACGCCTTTTTTGAATGCCGGTCCATAAGCGACAAAAATTGCATCCATTTTAGGATTGGCATTATCAAAACCGTGCGCGCCACCGCTTGGATAATCACTACCCCTTGATTCAAAAAACTGCTTCGTATTTATCGTATATCCTTCTTCCGCTACCATAAGAACTTCCGGAACTCTGCTGTTATTTTTTAAATGATAACGGTCCGGAATATTTTCTTTGAGGTATACTTTGAAATTTTCTTCGTTCTTTTTCAGGCTTTCAAAAACCTCTTTCTCGCCTTCACCTTCTACATTAAACATAAGTGCAGGAGAGTACGATATGATCTCAATTTTATTCACGTCGATGTAGTTATCCAAAGTAACTTTTCTTGATGGAGACACTTCGATCATCCCGTGATCTGAAACGATCATTAAATTAATGGATTCGTTACTCTCCATTTCCTTCATCAAATATCCAACCAATTCATCAGCCTGTTTAATAGCTTCAATTACTTCTTCTGAATCCGGGCCGTAGCGATGTCCCTGACTGTCAACGAAACTAAAGTAGAGTGTTCCAAAATCTATAGGATCTTGCTCCCGGGTCATCCATTTAAGCACAGTATCGATTCTGGCTTCGTTAGGAATACTTCCGTCATAACTTTTCCAGTGACTCGGTCTCATATTCTGAATGGGAGCTTCGGAACCTATCCAGAACATAGTTCCTGCCTTTTTACCTGCTTTTTCTACAGTATTCCAAATCGGTTCACCTGAATACCAATCCGGATTTTCAACTGCATCCCTGTTTCCCATGGAATATCTGGCGTCCATTTCAGGATCGTACATGTTGTTACCGATCAATCCATTATTCTCCGGATATAAACCCGTAGCTATGGCATAGTGGTTTGGGAAAGTCTTTGTTGGGAAGATCGGGATTAATCCTTCTGCAGTAGCGCCATTTTTGATCAGACGATCAAAATTTGGTGTTTCCGTTTTCGATAAGTAATCTGCCCGAAATCCGTCGAAAGATATCAGCAACAACTGAGGTTGCTTTTTTTCAGGTGAACAACCAATTAAAATTAAAACCGAAAGTGTTAATAATAAATTTTTCATTGTTTTTGAATGAAAGAACCTTAACTCCAATTCCAGATTATTCGAAATCTGTAGTTAGTTTAAACCTGGCAATTCTATTATTTCCGGTATCTGCCACATATACGATAGTTCTGTAATAAGCTACACCACTTGGATTAATGAATTGCTTTGGACCTGAACCTTCGCCACCAAAGGAAACAAGTATTTTCTTACTGTCAGCATCCGCTCCTACCGGAGGATTAACCCCTTCCTGTCCATTAGATTGAAATTGATAAAGCGAGTCAGTTTCAGAATCAACAACAAAAATAAATGCATCATCATCGCCCGAAAATGCGATATCGGTTGGCATTTGAAATTTTCCAGGTTCATATAAAAACCCATTTGCCTGAGATGTATCCTGAGCAAGAAGTGACGAATTTTGTTCAAATATCAGACCATCAGTCGTTTCCACAGCATTTATCCAAAGAACTCTAAAGTCAATATCCTGAGCCTGAGAAGCCTGAGCAATTAAAAAGCTTCTGTCATCTGTTAACCGGTCTCTTTGTGGCGGAGTTACGAAAGAAGCTATTGAACTTAAACGAACTGCACTTCTAAGCGATGGATTAGTAGGATTCAACGTAGTGATCTGACGAACGTTGGTCATTTTATTTGTGGGAACGCCGTTTTCTTCAATTCTGGCAAATTCAAGAACTGTATTATCCGGTGCTGCAATTTGATTGGTACTATTCTGAGGCCCTCTTCGGGATACGTAAACAGAATTGTCCGCTAAAATTGTTAAGCCCGTAATTTCTACGTTTTCGTAATTATTTGATGAGCTTTTGTTAAGCCTTGCATTTTGTGCAGCTGAGGTACTTAAACTGGCATCATCAAAAGGGAAAATGAGTGTATCAACAAATTGAATCTCCCCTGCTCCATTCATATTCTTGATCTTAAACACAGCCGGAAGATTGAAAGTAGTTGGTATTCCGTTTTTGTCAATAGTAGTATCAATTCGAGCTGATACATAAATGTTTAATAACCGGTCCTGAGTTACAGCATTGGCTCCTTGTAACTGTATGGTTCTTCTGGGTGAAAGATCGGCTCTGTCAAGTAAATGAACCCCTTCGTTGTCGGTAACATATACAAAGGTGTCAAAGCCAACGTGCACATCATTTGGTGCATTAAACTCTCCCCAGAAAGGAAGTACAGGTGCATAACCGTCCACATTCTCAAGTCGTGGATCTATATTTCCTTCGTCGAAAATATCTTCATTTGTTTCGTCATTCTTTGAACCAAAGATATTGTCACATCCTGCTCCTGCAACAACAAGCAGTACTAATAAAAATCCTAATTTCTTCATTACTCTCATAAACTAAATCCTAACGAAATTCTGTGTATTGTTCCTAAACGATCAAAATTAGTAAAACCGTAATCAGCTTTTAATGTTTTGCCGGAAAAAGGAATTTTAACTCCTGCTCCAAAGCTTGGCAGTATTCTTTCTTCATTGCCAAACTCATACCCGGCTCTGAAAAAGAACTGATCCATAAAACTATATTCACCACCAATATTCAGTTCCTCTGAATTATCACTTGGGTTATTGATTTGAGCTGTTACTACCACTTTATTTTGCTCTGATTCGTACAGATCATAAGCAGCAGCAATAATAAAACGTGTTGGCAGTGAAAGTTCGCTTTCAGGCTCGTTTGTTTCTTCGCCTTCCGGAGTAGAATTCGATACTTCTCCATCCGGGGAAGCTTCAAAACCAAAGTTATTGACACTTACTCCAAATCTCAGACCTGTTTCTCCAACATCGTATGAAAAACCAAAATCAATAGCCCCTGTCTGATAGGTGATGTCAAAGAAATTCAAATAATAATATCTCAAAGAAATACCATAACTAAAGAGATCAGTAATCTTATGCGAGCCGGTTAAACCTGCAGAAAGATGGTGTGTTCTGAATGTACGCCCATCTCCAAATGGCTGGGTTTCCGTAGTTACCTTTTGATCACCCGAAGTGAAATATTGGATCGACCCTCCGATAGCAAAGTCATTGTATTTATGGATATATCCGAAATACTGTTGATTAGTTTCAACCAAATACTCGGTATGAGAAAGGGTGGCAAAAGAACTTCCTATCTTCGATGCCATTGCCGGGTTCCAGTATAAGCTGGAACCGTCGGTTGCATCAGCCATATTGGAATTCCCCATTCCCGCACTTCTTGCATCCACTGTTATCTTAGTGAATTGAAAGCCTTCCGTTCCGGAACGGTCATCTCCATAAGATGTTTGGCCAAATGTTTGCGTACCGGAAAACAAAAACAATCCGGCAATAAAAAGTGAAATAAAGTTAGAGTAATTTTTCATCAAAAGTTGATTGAAAGACCAAAGACAATGTGTCTTTGCTGTAAAAAGTTTGCTGGGTTTTCGTAGCTCGGTAAGCCGTTGTCAGTAGGGTCCAGATATCTTGGATCCCTAACATTATTCGGAACGTCATATGACCGGTCATCTCTGAGGGCAATTAACTCTGCCTGACTGCTTGGATATTGCTTATAGCCTTCTCCGGTTACCGGATTAATAACTACTGCGCTTTTGTTATTCAGGAAGTTTGATATCTCTAAGAAAGTAGATACTCTGGTTTCCCCGATTGTAAACCATTTTTGAAGATTGAAGTCCATATAGAACCAGGCAGGTCCAACCTCACTGTATCTCTTTGCCGGGTCATCTATTTGCTCGTATATCGGCCTCCAGTTTTCTTCTCCTGATATTGGATTTCTTTCCGTTCCAACTCTTTCGAATGGAGTATAACGTGCTCCACTTCTCCATACAGCCGAAACGAATAGTTGAAAGTCATTTAGTATAGGACTATCCAAAATTCCATTTTCTCTTGCATGTGTAAATGTAATGTTACCTTTTATATCGAATGGACGATCCCAAGCCAATGGTGTCTCAATATTATTTCCAATATTCTGGCTTCCTGAAATTCCGCTTAAATTATCATCATTTGTAGAACTCAAACCTTCCGCACGACTGTAAGTAACAGAAAGCTGACCTCTTAATAAATCTCTGTATCTCTTCAGATAAGAAACTTCAACACCTCTCGATCTTGCATAATCACCATTTATTCTGAACGCCTTGGTAACAGGTCTTCCGTCAACATCATTAACCCTGATGCTTTGTGAGGTAACAAAATCATATTTATCTCTCCAGAATGCAGAAATATTCAAAGCATCATTGGAAGTAATTTGGTTTCGAAGACCTATTTCATAAGAAATATCTACTTCTCTGTTCAGATTCGGGTTTCCTAAACTTGGGAGGTCAGACTGATCCTGAAAAAATGGATCTAAACCTGCATATACAAAACTCGGATGAGGAATTCTGGCAGAATGTCCATAATTAAAGAAAAGAACCTGATTTTCTCTTACAGGGAATGACACATTTATTTTGGGCAGGAAAATAAATTTATATCTCAAGCCAAATATTTCTTTACTATCCTCCTGATACTGCTCAGCAACAAAAGTTGGGATGGTTGAGAATACATTAGGATCCAGTGCTTCTTCCACACGCTCATCCACATATCGGCCGGGAGCCCAATATTCAAACCTTCCACCAATATTTGCTATCAATCCGTTATAACGAATTTTTTCAGTGATAAACAACGCACCACGATTAGGTTTTACTCTCCAGGCATCAAAATTTTCGCCAACTCTGAAGGTTTCAGAAACTGTGTTTTCGTCAATTCTGATTGGTGCTCCAATCCAGGGGCGGGTAATATCAATCCATTGGTAATCATTGAATTTTGATTCAAAACCTACTACAAGTTGATTTTGTTGACCACCAAATAATTTTGTGTAGCTTGATTTTACTGTAATTTCTTCTGCAAAATGATCATGCCAAAGCGTTGCAATCCCGCCATTATTAAAATAACCGGGACCTGCAAGGATGTAAGTAAAATCATCTGTTCCTTCAAATTCATTTCCCGGGAAAGTTACAATACTTTCCGGATCAAATTCTCCATCAACTACATCAGGACGCCAATCTCTTCCATTTGCATCAGCTCTCAATTGTGTAAATAACCGGCTTACCTGAACCTCATAAAAAGATGAAGTTGATAGAGTCTGAGTCCATTTTAAGTAAGATAGATTTGAATCATGCGTGTATGTATTCGCATTGTCTAAAAACCCATTAGAAAATGCGAACTGAAAGCCCGGCTGAACCTGAGTATCAGCTCCTGTAATCTGAAGCATTCTTGTATTCTGATTGATAGTAAGCGAACGCTGATAGGCCGCTTGCAACCTCATTCCCGGCTTAATATTATAAGTAAGCTTCAACATCCCATTCCAACGATTACCTTGTCTGGGCGACCAAAAATCTGAGCCTGATGTAGATGATTGGATTTGATCTGCTGCAATTTTTGTATATCCATCTTCTAAAGCAACCTGAGCGGTGGCATAAAAAGTAATTTTTCCAGGGATATCCAGACCTAATTTGGGTAATAATTTTTCAGCGATAACACCCGGGCCTCCAATGCTGATCTCATAAACATCCTGAAAATAGTTGGCTTGGTGATCTTCTACATTAGAGCCAAAATTATCTCTTTTATGGGAAAAACTTCCTTCATAAGTATCGCCTCCATTTCTGGTCTTTACTGATACAACACCTGAAGTAACGTCTCCGTACTCCGCACCAACTCCACCTGTAATTACTTCGATATTGCTGAAGGAATTTGCTCCAAGATCAAGACCAAAACCTGTCCCCGCCAAAGGATCCTGAGCAGAAACTCCATCAACTACGTAACCGGTTTCGTAAGCACGTCCACCTTTTATATATAATCCTGTTGGATCTTTAATTACTCCAGATTGCAGAGAAACTGCATCTTCAACTTTCCTTACAGGAGCAGCTTCGATATCTTTTCTTGAAATGGTAGAAGAGGTTGTTGATTTCTCAACATCAAAAATCGGTCTTTCACCAATTACAACGATCTCTTCACCCGAAGTAAGTACCTTTGACTTCAGTTTATAATTAAGCTCGGTAAATTCTCCTTCTTCAACTTTGATCGCTGTGAGAAGAACCGTTTCGTATCCTATATAGGTAATTCTTACAGTGTATTCTCCGGCACGGATATCATCAATTTCGTAATCTCCATCCAAACCTGTTGCTGCACCAAAGCTGGTTCCGGATATCAATACATTAACACCGATCAATGTCTCACCGGTTTCTGCATCAGTTATAATGCCCTTAATTCCACCTGTTTGTGCAAAAACAGTCGAACCGGTTCCGATAAAGAATAAGGCTATAAGTACACTTTTTAATCTTTTCATAATTCTATTGTTTAAAGCCTAAACGTTCTATGACAACTTCCTGAATCATATCACTAATATTGTTATTCCCATTAAGGTTCGACAAATCAAGACTGAAATAAATAACATTCCCTTCAGTATTCTCTATGGTAACAAATTGATAATCATTATAAGCCCGAACCCCACCAGTTGCTGTTCTTCTTACAAAATTAGCCTGATATAAACTTGTGCTTCCGCTCACCCCTTTTACCGGAAACACACCACTTAAAGCAAAAGAACCGGATTCAACTCTTAGCGTATTTGTAATAGCAGCATCGGTTGGTGTGACAAGAGAATCTTCCAGAATCAAAAATTGTCCGGTCTGAATTGAGTCCACAGGTAAGAAATTAAAAACAGGATCCTCCTCATCAATATTCTTCATCGGAATATTTATAAAAGAAGTACCGCCGTTATCAAAGAATTCATCTAAAATTTCCTGAGCATATGTAATGTTTCTATCCAGATCATTTGATATCCAGTAAATATGATCCCATTTAGAAAGCGTTTTGATCAACGTCGGGTCTATCACTGCCGGAAAAGCATTGGAAAGTGCTACTTTATCCTGTGAAACATCTCCATCATTTATTATCCAGATATCTGGAGAGATTCCGTTTTGTTGTAATAAGCTCAAATGAAACTGTTGTCTGTTTGATGCACTAGGTCCTGAGTAATCATTTAAGAACAACGTGTTTGATTTCTGCTCTTTTATATACCATGACAAAGAATCTAATTCACTGGCTGAACCAGCCGCATCCACAGCTCTAACATAAAATGTGTTTCGTGCTCCAACATTAACAGGAACTGATAAATTTTCTCCATTTACTTGAAGCGTTGAATAGCTTCTTCCAAGAAAAACCTGTGCATCATTCGTTCCTGCTGTAGAGTTATCTACTTCAAGAGATATAAATAGTTGTCCGTCATCATCTTCAGTAAATGGAATGTTAACCCATCCATTTATGGTATCATTTATAGCAATTTCTGTGCTTGCAAGATTTAGCAATCCATCGGGATCACTAAAGTTCCATCCAAAACTGGATACAGAAAATAATGTATCCGGTGGAGATTGATTGGAATTGATCGAAACTTGTGGGATTGAATTAACTATTGGATATACAAGTGATGCCCCAACAGGGTCTGCCAATCCTTTATCATCAACTGCCCTTACTTTAAAAAGTACGTCATCCGTTTGTTGCCCTGACGTGATCGGCAGAATAAAAACACTATCTGTTTTTGTCGTAAATGTAAAATTCCCTTCAGAAGTATCATTTATAGCATACTCAAAGCCTGCTACAAATCCATCGGGATCATTGCCAAACCACGAAATTTGAATTTGGCTGGACAAACGAAAATCATTTCCACGATTTATCCTTTCTACAGTCAAATTTGTTGATGGTGGTTGGTTTTCTGAAAGTTCTCCATTTATAGTCTCCTTGCATCCATTCCAATAGATCAATGTCGAAAATAAAAATAGAAGTAAAAGTGCGTGTGTTTTCAAGAGATAAATTATTAAAAAAAGAAAGGAGCTACCTGATCGAAACAGGTAGCTCCATTTCAAAATGTTTATTTAATCAACAGCATTTTCTTTGTGCTGGTGAATGAACCTGCTTTGATTCTGTAAATATACATTCCACTTGATAAGTTACTTGCATCAAATGGTACGATATGGAATCCAGAGTTCATTTTTTCATTAATTAACGTGCTTACTTTTTGGCCCAACATGTTATAAATAGTAAGACTCACATCTGCCGTTTTAGGTAGAGAGAATTTTATATTTGTAGTTGGGTTAAACGGATTCGGGTAATTTTGCTCAAGTGCAAAAGCATCAGGAGTACCTGATTCGAAATCGTTTGAAGTAAGTAGTGCTTTTTCCAAAGTTAACACTCTGAAAATAGGCGCATAATCGTCAAAGAATGAGCTTCTTACTTGTAATGTATCCGAACCATCAGTTACAAATACTGTCCATAAGTAAGTTTCCGATTCTCCGTTCTGAAGACCTTGCTCAGATAAGAACGTATCTACATCATCATAATCAGCAGTTGATACATTTGCTGATCCTTCTGAATCAGAATCTACATCAACATGTACTGTGGTTGTATCGCTACTATATAGCTTCCATACATAACTCACATCGTCACCATCAAAATCCTGAGATGAGTTCCATGTAAATTCGAAAGATGCTTTATCAACAACAATACTTGCACTGTCTGAAGGTCCTGTTAAGGAGAAATCCAGTAACGGAGTAAAAGCATTACCATCAGCAGCTATAATATCTGCAGCTGTTCTAGGGTGGAATTTAGGAGCTCCGAAAGAAGCCGCTACAACAGCGTACGCATCGAGCGATTTACCTGCTCTAACTGTTTCATTGTAATCTCCTCTGGCTTGAGTGTTTCCAACAACAGTTGAACGTATATCTTCATTGAATTGAACTCCATCTGATGAATCAGCATTAGAGTTTTGTAGTGTATACTCACCGAAAGATCCTCTTGCTGTAAGTACAACATCTTCAAATTTAACAACCATTCCTTCATAGTTCTCAAGCTCGCCACCGTTTTGTAAAGCCTGAACAGTATCAGTACTTATAACAGGAATTACCTGATCAGTATCGTTTCCTGAAGAATTTACAGTAAACTCAAGATTTACCAGTTGAGTCAGGGTCAAAGAGTTACTTGCTACCGCTGCTTCAGAAACCTCCGCAGAAGTAACCGTGATAGAATCTCCTTTTACCAAAGCTTGTGTAGCTGAAGTTCTTTCTAAGAAAATACCACTCCACGCTGCTGCTGCTTCCTGAAGGATAATTACTCCATCAGAGTTGTCAGAAACAATAATTCCTGAAATATCAACCGGAAGTGCTCCTGCTCCATCCAACGGACTTGCTCCTGCTTTTCCATCAGCTGTTGTTTGGATCACAGCAATAGAATTGATAGGCTCATCCTGTACAAAGAAGCCATAGTTGCCTGAGATAGGATCTCTACCTGTTAATCCATCACTGTCTGTAGCTTCAAAATAGAATGATACTGGACTGAAGTTATCAAAAGTAGGTAGTGTAAATTCAAAAGTATTACCCGCTGAATTTGTCATTGCAGCAGTTACAGTAGTGTCTCCATCAGAATACACAATGTTAGCACCTGTAACTGTTGCAGAGCCATCAGCAACAATATCAACGCTTACAGTAACAGCGTCAGAAGAAGTTACAGTGGAATCAGATTGAGCCGCATTGCTGAAACTTGGAGGAAGACCTACAACTTCAACATCACTTGGCCAGTTCAAAGTCTCGCCATTGCAAAGCTCGCCATCAACACATCTTAAAGGCTCTCCTGAGCTATCATCAGTTGTCCAAAGTACACCATCTTCAAATGGACTCATGCTCCATGAAATCTGGTTTGAAGGAACGGTACCGTCAGGATCATCGCCCTGCAGGTTTAAGAAACCACTTACATTTACTACTGCTCCTGCTACAGGAGGCTCAAAATTACCGTCAGAACCGTCTTCCAGACCTGGCAATCTTCTGTAGTTCCATTCAGGCAGATATCCCAAACCTCTGTCATTTCTGAAACGAAGAGAAATATCATACATGTAAATTCTTGAACCATTTTCATTTAATGCCCAATCAACTCTGCTTCCAACAGAAATATTGCTTACAGTTGCGCCGGTTATTTTGGCATAAGCGTTGTTGTACTTTTGATAGCTTTCAATATCCATTTGGAAAGTACCATCACCATTTGCAGTAACAAGTTCATCTACAGTTACTTCCCACGGATCAAGTAATTCTGCATACTGCGGAAAGTTGATAGATGTTGTTCCCTGGAGTGACGCTTCATCTGCAGTCATTTGTACAGTTGAATTGAAGAATGTCATTCGACCTACAAAAGTAACCACATCTCCTCTTTGGAAACCTTCAAGTAACTCGTAATCACTTTCCACAATTTGTATAGACATTCCTGCTCTACCTTGTGTTACAGCAGCTGTATCTGTAATGAAAACATGTATCCTTCCGATGTCATCAATTACGCCATCACTGTTAGTATCATTAGGTGTTGCATTCCCGGAAGTTTTAGGATTGGAAACGATTACACCTGTGTAGGTTACAGTAACACCATTTAATGGGTGTGCTTGTAGAGCATTCTGTGAATACTCAGTAAGTCCCTCGTACGTATTTAATTCTTTCACAGAAACCGTGTCCTGAGCTTGCACAAACATCGGCAAAGCAACTAACATAGTTACTGCAAAAAATTGTATCAGTTTTTTCATAGTAATAAGTATTATTTGATTATTGTAAGTTTTCCTTTTTCTATTTTTCCTGTAGTTACATCTTTAACGGTAAATAGATATAAACCCGTTGTTAAGATCTGATTCGCTTCACTTTGTAAATCCCAGGCATGTTCTCCACCGGGAAGCACTCGTGGATCGTTACTAAAATCATCGAACCATGAGATGTCTCCGGAATAAGTTTCAGAATCATGTTCAAATTCTGCTACAATATCTCCAGCAATGGTATAAATTCTGATTTCTGCTTTTGATGGTAAATTATAAAAGTAGAGCTTGCGATCTCCTTCACTAGGTCCATCCCAAGCTGCATTCACTTTGTATGGATTCGGATATACTCCTACCTCAAACCCATCATCTCCGAAATTATTATTTACCGGAGTTCCCGGAAAAACACGCACAGCGTTTGAATTGGTACTGGTTTCAAGGCTTTCAACTCCAAATTCTGAATCACCACGGTCAAAAGCAGTTACTGAAACCTGATATTGCCAACCACTTAATAAGTTAGTTAAGTCGTAGCGGTAGTAATATTCAACAGTATCTCCTTCAAAAGTAACCGGCTCATCAAGTTCTACCTCATTGAAACCCACATCAAATCCGATATTGTTGTTTGGCTTATCAAATTCCCTGATCAATCTAGAGTTTGGATTTATGTCCTGCCCAAGATCTGAACTGTACACACGATACCCCTCAAAATCCATCTCACCGGACACTCTGTCTACAGACTCTTCGGCAGTTCTATCCCAATAAATAGACACCTTTCCGGCTTCTAATACAATTTTTGTCTTTGGGTTATCAGGCGGTGTTGGAAATAAATATCGTGTTAACTCGCCATTTCCATCGGTATCTTCTCCGGGATCAAGAACACCATTCTTGTTTTTATCCTCACCTCTGAATACACTATTGGCTGAATTGATAGTACTTACCATATTAACTCTGGACCCTTCGGTGTCAACAGACTTACCCGCTTGCCCTTGAAACTGATCCGGCTTTAGTGAGGCACTAAATACAAAATAAACAGTAATAGTTTCACCCGGCTCCACCTGTGGGAAAGGCCCCATAGAAATAAATGAAATATAATTTCCATTACCACTTTGACCGTCTTCTCTAAGATTTTGCTCATTATCTACATAAGGAAACCGCTGAGCCATTCTATCATATCGATCGCCATCATTTGAAGGAGCGGTAAAATCACCTGCTCCGGCACTGAACAACCAATAACTCGGCCCCAGATCAGGAACATTAAAGCCCGTTTGAGTAAACTTACCATCTAATGTATCAGGATTATCAGGGTGGAAAAAAGAATCTCTGTACTCCGCACCAACTATTGAAACCGCACCATAGGTGTTTATACTTGGATCATCCGGCGAACCGGCATCAAATGCATACATGGTATTTAGTGAATCCATAAATCCAATACCGTTTTTATTGAAAAAGGCTCCACCGGTTTCGGTAGTACTATTTACATTTCGTACTACCAGATCTGCATACATTCCTACATACACGCTGTCCCATGTCTCGGGCAAAGCGTGAATATCGCTGTTGTTTGTAATATCATATTTCAGAATGGTAAAGTTCTCTGTGAAAGGAAACCCCCAATTGTAGCTCTCTAATTTTACATCTGTAAACAGCGGGTTATCATGCCCGGTAATCTCTGTGCCGTTCACACTTCTGCGACGATCTGTAAAAGATGCTAAAATATCACGCTCACTAACTGCTGAGACAGAAAAGAATTCATTATTGGGATCAGAACTTCTACGAGTAATTACAGATTCAGAAGTAAATTCAAACCCTTGAGCTCCTCTGGAATAACCGGCTGGATTGGTTACAGAAGACGAAGAAAGTCTGATCTGACCTCCCACATCCGCACCTATCCAAATTCCGGCTTCAAACAAGTGTTCGGTTCCCGTAGATTTCGGAAAACGCATACTTGAGCCGCTTTCAGGATTATTTCTCACATCAGGCTTACCTAATGTTCCAAAATTTGTAATTGATAAGCCGATAATACCGGCATCCGTTTCAGCTCTTTCAAATGGAACTTGTGCGTTCACACAAAATGGAATTACTAAAACGATCAGGAGTAGGATTAACTTCTTCAAATAACGATAAATTGCTAACGATTATAATGAACACAATTATAAGAAAATTCTAACTCAATCGTAGTTAGAATTCAAGGTTTTACAGTTTGGTAACACCTTATTGAACTTGCTTGGCGTAAAAATCCGCCATAACCTTTTGACTTACACCCAGATAGTAAAAAATTACAATAATTGTAAATACCAGCTGAAGCTTCAAAACCCCTACTTTCATATACTTGCGCGAAGAAGTAATAATTGAATTATTCACAATTTTAAACTTTCCTTCTTTTTTTAGATCAACCACAATCTGTTGGTCTTCCATAACTTTTAATTTGTGATCAAAGCCTCCAATCTTTTCAAATGCTTTTCTTGTAACAAAAAGACTTTGGTCTCCGAACCTGAATAGATCATTATCAAACTTAGTAAACCAGGCGTATAACTTTAGCAATGGGAGTTCCGGCTTAAAAGCCAGACGATAGCATCCGGCTATATAATCTTCATTTATGTTTTCCAAAATGTCGTCAATAAAATTTTGCGGCGGTAGAGAATCTGCATGCAAAAAATATAATATATCACCCGAACTCTTCTCTGCTCCATAATTCATTTGAGAAGCCCTTCCCTTAAGTGGCGAAAGATATATGGTTGCACCAAGCTCTTTACATATCTGAACTGTATTATCACTACTACTTCCATCAATTAATAGCAGCTCAGCATTTTTATCTTTTATAGCGTTTTGCAAATATGGGATTAAGTCATTTAAAGTAGACTCTTCATTAAAAACCGGTATAATTATACTTACCATTCTAATTTAAACTTGCCAAATACGTTTGCCAGTCCTCTTCGTTATCAATGTCATTCAATGGCTCGAGCTTCGCAAGAGAGATGTTATTTTCCCGGGCTTGTTGCTCTGTTTGTTCCATCACTTTTTCCGTGCTCCAATCAATACCTTCCAAAACTTCAGGCTTGAATGAACTCATTCCAATTAAATAATAACCCCCATCTTCTGACGGACCAAAAACAACATCATTATCATCCAACTTAGCAAAAGCTTCTCCCATAATTTTACTTGTCAAAGTTGGGCAATCACTTCCGATCAGTACAATTTTATCACTACCGCTTTTAAAAGATTGGTTAAATGCATGTTTCATTTTCTCTCCAAGATCTCCTTCGGTCTGAGTTTTTTTTGCAAAATTATTTTCTTCCCAAATATCATCTTTACCAATCTCCCATGCGTACCAAACCTCTTTTTTTGCATCTACTTTTAAAACTTCTTTTTTAGTAATTCCCAGTAATCTTAAATACACTTCCAGTGCTTCTTTGTCCCCAATTGTTTTGGCCAAACGTGTTTTTACTTTTCCCGGCACTGCATTTTTTACGAAAACGATAATTTTATTGTTATTCACTAGTATTAGTTGTTGTTAATAATTGGAACTAAAATCTTAAATATATCCTTTAACTCTTTGAATACGAACTAACTAACCAAAAAATGAAAACAATCAAAAAATCGTTTCTTTTAATTTTCACCTTAGTCTTTACAGGTCTTTTGACAGTCAATTCTACTGCTCAGGATACCAATGCAGGAAAAACCGGACTTGGTGTAATGATCGGTGAACCAACCGGTATTACGCTTAAATCCTGGACAAGTCAAAACACTGCATTTGATGTTGGTCTGGCTTGGTCATTATCAGGAAATGACGCCATTTATATACACGCTGATCATCAATGGCATAAGCCTTTGGAAGTTGAAAAAGGTAATTTGGCTTTCTTTTATGGTTTAGGTGCACGTGCAATTTTTGCAAATGATACTTTCTTCGGAGCACGTATCCCTCTCGGACTATCATATTTAGCGCCCGAAGCTCCTTTGGAATTTTATCTCGAAGTTGCACCTGTAATCAATTTGATTCCCGATACTGATGGTGATGCTGACGGTGGAATTGGTGTCAGATACTACTTCTAATCCAATTTTTAATGATATTTAGTTGGGCAGGTATATTTCCTGCCCTTCTTGTATCACCTTGGCCTCATCATATGATGTGCCTTTGATACTCGCAATTTTAGAATTTATCTTGTCCAGAGTATCATCACTATGATCCGGATCATGGTGAGATAAACATAATCTTTTTATTCCAAGATCTTTCGTCAATTCAATAACTGTTTCCCAGTTCGAATGCCCCCAACCCAATCTATCCAAATGTTGTTCTTTGGTAAATTGTGAATCATGAATTAGCACATTAGCTCCTTTTACAAAAGCCTGGAACTCATCTACAAATGCCTTGTTATCAGAATCTATATTAACAGGAAGCTCATTATCAGGAGCAAAAACAATTATTGTCCCTTCAATGTTAAATTTGAATATTGCGGTTGGCACTGTATGGTTTGCCCACATGAACTCAACAGTATACTTGTTGAAGTTCAGTTTACCCTTTTCAAAAGTAATGCAATCAAGTTCTGACTCAAGCATATCAATCGAAACCGGGAAAAAAGTATTCGACAAATGACCCTGAAGAATTTCCTTACACCCAATTCCATCCTGAGGAGGCATATACACTTCAAAACGATTTCTTGGATCATAGAAAGGCTTAAAAAAAGGAAATCCTTGCAAGTGATCCCAATGGGGGTGAGTGATAAAAATCTTCCCCATTAAACTTTTGCCATTAGAGTCCAGTTCGTTGCCCAGATTTCTGAAACCTGTTCCACAATCAGCTATAAGCAACTCTTTCATTCCCGGAATGGATATCTGGATACAAGAAGTGTTACCTCCGTACCGCATATTTTCAGGGTTGGCACATGGCGTTGAACCTCTTACTCCCCAAAGTTTTATTTTGATGTTGCTTTCCAAATATCAACGTATTGTTAGATGTAATAATAGGTAAATATAACTATCGCTTTCAAATAATCTAATTCTTCCGTTATTCTTCTTCATCTGAAGTCATTAAATCCCGAAGTGCACGATTTATTTCTGAAATTCTTTGCTTTTTACTATCCAGTTTTTCACCAACTTTATCGATCTTTTCCTGCAACTCATCTCTGAGCTTGTTGCCTTTATTTGTTGGTTTAAAATACGTTTTTGCCTCTTCGTATTGTATGCTTTCTGATTCCAGTTTAGAAACGTCTTTCTGAATAGCGTTTTTCTCTTTGCGTAGCTTTATTACCTGCTTCCTGTCTGCAGGTTCCACTCCCTCTGAAGCCAACTCTCTCTCCATTCCCAAATCAGAACCACTGGCTCTGAATCGTTCATAAATTACATCACAAGCTTCCCTGTATTGCTTCCATATCTTATTCTTTGACTTAATCGGGACATAGCCGGCATTTTTAAAATCATCCTGTAATTTCTTTGCTTCTTCAACCGCTTTCACAGGATCTTCATGAGAACCTAGTTCCTTAAGCTTGTTTAGAATTTCTTTCTTCTTTTCGAGATTCTCCTTCTCTTCTCCTCTACGATCTTTAAAGTGATCTCTACGGCGCTCATAGAATACATCCATCGCAGCCTTGAACTTCTTCCAGATCTTAGAAGACTTTTTGCGCTGAACCGGCCCTATCTTTTTCCATTGGTCCATCAGGTTTTGCATTGTTTGATGCCCCTTATCAAAGTCTTCTGTATCCTGTATGGCTTCAGCTTGCTCTATTAACTGGAGCTTTTTGTCGTAGTTTTTTTCTTCCTGTTCTCTGAGAACATCAATATTCTCAGATTTCTTTTCATTGAAAGCGTCTGTTGCAGCTTTAAATTTATCCCACAATTCATTTTCATCCTTTTGGGGAAGATTACCGGCTTTTTTCCACGCATTATGAAGTTTGTTAACCTTGCGCGCCGCTTTTGCAATATTTTCGTTATCAACTAAAGCCTCAGCTTCGGCAATAAGTTTTTTCTTCTTTTTTAAAGACTTCTCAATCTTTTCGCGGTAGGCTTTATCATTCTTAAACCGAAGTTGGTTGAAGGCATCTTCAGCAGTATTGAATCGGTCCCAGACCATCTGATTCTTTTCATTGGGGACTCTTCCAATTTTTCTCCACTGACTGTGAAGATCGTCAAATTCTTTTGTCAAAGCCTTAAAATCGGCTTTTGAATCATCACTGCGTTCATTCAAAGCTTCCATTTTATCTAATAAAAGAAGCTTCAATGTCAGATTATCTTCTTCTTTCTCAAGCTTTTTTACAAGACGATCTACTTTGTGGCTGTCAAATTCTTCCATGAATGAATCGAATCGTTCATTCAATGCATCAATTTCATCTCTTGGGATTTGAGTAATTCTGTCCCAACTATTTTTTATCTGAGAAACCTCTTTTGTTGCTGTCCACTTTTCTTCATTTACAATGTCAGCAAACTGCTTCAGAAGCTCTTTCTTTTTCTTCAGGTTTTCTTCTCTTTTCCTGTTCAACTCTTCATAGTGAGCTTTTTTCCGCTCTTCGAAATCAGATCTTAACTCTTCAAATTCTTTCAGCAGGGCTTTTGACTCTTCATCAGGTTCCGGTCCTTCCCCAATATGCAAAGAGAGGTTTGAAAATTCATTTGATATCAATCCCCAATCTTTAGTTTCCAAAACCTCTTTGATCTTGCTTAAGATCTTTGTGTAATATTCCTGAGAGTTATTTTCTTCTTCAGAATCCGATGTTTCGGTTTCTTCCTCATTATCGGAAGCTGCCTCATTTTCACTTTCAACGACTTCTTCTTCATCCTTTTCTTCTGATGAAGGTTCTGCCTCCTTTGCGGATTCCTCTTCTTGTTCTGAAGAAACCGGTTCCTCAACCTTTTCTTCCTCTTTTGCTACAGGAGCTTCTGTTTTCTCCTCAGCTGAGCTCTCTTCGTTTGTTACTTCCGGATTCTCTGGTGAATCGTTGGTGTCTTTGTCTGTATTTTTATCTTGCTCCAGGTTCATAATAGCAACCTTCCTTTCCACTTGGTTCATTGATTCGGCTCATGCCTGCATTATATAAGTTGAATAAGATAGTATTTATAAACTTTTTTTTATAATCAGTTTTCTGATATAAAAAAAGCCGGCTCAAAGAGACGGCTTTAGCTAAGCTGATAAAATTATTTAGTCAACATTATGTACATGAATGTCTCTTTGTGGGAACGGAATTTCAATACCTTCTTTATCCAGTTCCTCTTTGATTTTTTCAAGATTTTCCCAGAAAAAAGGCCAGTAATCAGAGTTTTTAGTCCAGGCACGTGCAGAAAGATTAAGCGAACTATCGGCCAGCTCTGTTAGCACCACAACAGGAGCCGGTTCTTTTAACAATCTTTCATCTGAGTTCAACACACTTAATATTACTTCACGTGCTTTTTTAATATCCGCTCCATAACTGATACCAACCGAAAACCGTGCTTGTCTTGTTTCTTTATTTGAATAGTTTGTAACAGGAGAATTTGCGAGCTGTCCGTTTGGAACAACAATTGTCTGATTTTGAGGTGTGTTCAAAATGGTATGAAGAATATCAATTTTTTCAACAGTTCCTGATTCTGAGCCTCTTTCGATAAAATCTCCAACCTTGAAAGGCTTGAAAAAGAGTATCAAAACTCCTCCCGCAAAATTGGATAAACTTCCTTGCAAAGCTAATCCAACTGCCAAACCTGCAGCACCCAGAATTGCAATAAATGAGGTCATTTCTATACCCAACATCCCAAGTGAAGTAATATAAACCATCACTTTGAGTATCATTGATATCAGCCCTCTTAGAAATCCTTGTAAGGAAGGATCGACATTACTTTTATTGAATACCCTTTTAATTCCTCCGCCGATTAGTTTAACTATCCAAAGCCCTAATACAAGAACTGCAATTGCTTTCAAAACATTAGGCGCATAGGTAAGGACAAAATCCAACAGCATTTCAGAATCAAATTCAAAATTTTCCATATTCTCCAGTCGTTAATTTCTTTGATTATTAATAGTACATTAAAATATCTCTGATGATTCCGAACTGCAACCATCAGACATAAAAAAAGGAAGCCATTTCGACTTCCTTAATTTTGTGAATCAGCTTCTTTCAATCTCATAAAGAAGCTACTAATTCTTTAATCTCATCTTTTGTTTTCCCAAGCTTCTCTTGTAGTCTACCATAAAGCTCGTCTTCTTTTCCTTCCTGAAACTTTAGATCGTCGTCTGTAAGGTCAGAGTATTTTTGCTTTAATTTACCTTTAACCTGATTCCAATTTCCTTCAATTGTTAAGTCGTTCATAATAATTAGCTTTGTTTATCATTTCTGCTACTATTATAACTCCCAAAAGAAGGAAAATGTTCCCATTTAGTACGGAAAAGCCTTTTTACTCCAGATCGTAAACTTCTTTCAAAATAGCTTTCGCATTGGCGTCTTTACCTTGCATTGCACGATGTTGAAGGTTTGTTATGATCTCAGGAGTAGCTCTTTCGTATGCTTCTTCTTTCGCATCCTTTTCATTAGGCATCCGGATCAGATCATAGATATCATCAGCGCGAACCACACTATAGATGTTGTCACTGTTAAAGGCATGTGATCTTTTCTCTTCATATTCCTTAAACACTCGAGAAAAATCTGTACTGTCTTCAGCTCTGGTTATCACCTCAACATCTTCAGCACCTTCTGCGCTTAGTGGAGTTTTACATAGAAAAAAATAGTTTTGCTGAAAATTCATTCTTAATTAATTCTTGAATTGTAGATTGGTTTTCGTTTTTGAATATAAACAAAGTGCATATAAATGTTTAGCAAGTTCGTGCCGATATCAGATTTCTTTCAACACCTTGGGAATCATCATCCACTCCAGTTCGCAACCTCCCCATTGTACTTGATCCCAACTAGCTGCATATGTATTCACACACACTAAAGCAGCAGTAGGCATACGAACATCGGAAGGGCGTTCAGAACCAATCAAGGCTCCGGCTGTATCTTCCATTTTAGGGTTGTGTCCGACAATCATTACTCGTTCAACGTCTTCATCGGCTGATTGAATTGCTTTCAAATAATCTCTCATACTTCCGTAATACAAATCACTGTTCCAACTGATGATATTTTCATCTTCTTTCATTCCTTCTACAGCAAGCTGTGAAGTTTCTTTGGCTCTTTGTGCGGTGGATGCAATGATAAGATCCGGAATTCTTCCTGTCTTTCTTAGAAATTTTCCCATTCTCGGAGCATCCTTTAACCCTCTTTTGGCTAACGGTCTGTCAAAGTCATCCAGCCCGGGGTGATCCCAGCTCGATTTTGCATGTCTAAGTAATAGTATCTGTTTCATGAACTCATTGTTTATGTTGAAATTTTAAGAACAACTCCTTTTTCGCAAATAATGTTAAAGTAACCCCTCTTATAACCATAAAAGAAGTCATTGCGATCCACAACGCATGATTCCCCGCAAAAGGTTTCACTAAATAATATACAGGAACAAAAAATATGATCGTAGCGATAAGCATTGAATTTCGCATTGCTCCCGTTGAAGTTGCTCCGATATACACACCATCCCAAATAAAACATATGCTATTGATCAATGGAGCAATAATTAACCAGATAGCTACTATCATGGCAGTTTCAATGACCAACGGTTTGTCAGTAAAAATGGATAACAACTCGCGATCAAATACTGCATAAAATAATGTCCCCACAACACCGAATCCCAATCCCCATGCCATACATGTCCAAATAGCTTTCCTCATTTTTTTGAAATCCATAGCTCCCACATATTTTCCTACCAAGCTTTCTGCAGCATATGCAAAACCGTCAACTGCATAAGCGCTTATATACCAGAGCTGAAGTAATATCGTATTCGCAGCCAGCCAAACATCTCCCATTTCTGCTGATGAAGCCGTAAAAAAGCCATATGAAAAAATAAGACACAAGGTTCTGATAAAAATATCCCGATTCACACTGAAGAATTTTTTCAGTTCCTCAAGCTCGATCAGGTCACTCCATGAAACTTTAAGTTTTACTTTATTATAGGTGCTCAGATATAAAATCACCGCCAGCACAACTGCTAAATAGCTGGAAAGCAAACTACCCCATGCAACGCCATCAACATTCATTCCAAAATAGAATACGAAGGTCAGGTTCAGTGCAATATTCAGGATGTTCAGGAATATGGTTATGATCATCGGGTAACGTGCATTTTGCATTCCAAGAAACCAACCGTTTATAGCAAACAGACTTAAGGTAGCCGGTGCCGAAAACACCCTGATCTTATAGTAAATACGAGTGTATTCTTCAACTTCCGGAGAAGCGTCTATAACCCACAAAGAAAATTCGATTAAGGGATACTGCAGTAACAGTATAGCTACTGACCCTGCCAGAGCCACCAAAAGCACTCTTATGAGAATTACTTTTGTTCTGTGAATGTTTTCTGCGCCGTATGCTTGAGCGACCAAACCTGTTGTTCCCATTCTCAGAAAACCGAATCCCCAAAAAATAAAATCAAAGATAATACTCCCAACCGCTATGGCTCCCAAATAATAAACATGCTCTAAATGTCCTATTACTGCTGTATCCACTGCCCCCAGCAAGGGTACGGAAATATTGCTGATAATATTAGGTATGGCTAATTGAAGTACTCTTTTATTCAAGCTAAACTTGTTTTTTTATGTAATAAAAACACCTTTTATGCATAGCAGGCATTACTTAATTACAGATTTACATTTACATCAGTTACAATGGTTGCATATATATGGGTGCGAATGTATTTTTACCCTCTCAAAGTTCCAAAATTCTTTACAATTAACTGACTTTTATTTCAAATGAATATTGATACGCGTAATAAAGTTTTAAGCATCGTTTTAGGGATCCTAATTTTAGCTCTTTCTTGGTTTCTATATGATTCAATCGTAACACCATATCAAAAAGTACTTGAGCGTGAGGCTATGACTGAACGTGTTCGCTATCATATGAACACCGTTAAAGATGTTCTTATTCAGTATGATGTACGTTATGGAAAGTATCCTCCAGCTGAAGGCGGTTTGGATTCCGTGGTTCAATTTGTACAAAGCGATTCTGCTTTGCTTTCAATTTCTGACAGCTTGCTTTCGTATCAGGGCGAGGCTTTTACTCCAGGCCAGTTGATCTACTCACCAAGAGATCAACAACGATTCATCTATTCTGTAAACGATACTATTCGTCCTCCGCTGTATTTGCTAGAGGATCCAAGTGAGGATTATGATGACGCAATCGGTAGTTTATCAAGAACTACAATGCGAAATGCTCCTAGCTGGAATTAATGAGCGAATCCACCTCAAACCTGGGTGTTTGTTTTTTTGCTGATCGACTTTTTTATGCTCTCAACGATCCTCAAAACAGCAAGCACCTTTTTCGTATAGGCTCGTTTGACTTTAATTTTGATGTAAATCGAGCCATCACTACACGAAATGAGGAATACTTTCCTATACTTCAGACAACATTTGAGCGTATTTTTAAAGAGAACAGTATTCAATCTGTTCGCGCTCTCACTCATCCCGGAGAAGAATGCTGGACAGCTCTTCCAAAAGTTGTTTATGATAATGCCGACGAACGTGAGGATCATCTTTCAATTTTAATGAAGGGAATTGACCGTGGTGACGTAGAACCTACATGGCACAGTTTGAGTAAGTCTTCATTTAAATTTCTTTGTTTGAGAAGAAGGGCAGTTATGCAGGGCTTCAATGACCTTACAGAAAAAATTGCGGTTACTGATTTTGCCAGCGATTTTGAGATTGCACAAAAATGGTCTTCTTTTCAAAAACCCGGAGGTTCATTTATGATGATCGGTTGTCATAAAAATGTGCTTACAATGACTTCTTTTATGTTGGGCAAATTCAGAGCGGCCACTTACTTCCAGTTCGATCAAATTTCTGATACTCCCTACCACTGGTTACAACAAGCCACAAATTCTTCCTGGATGAATGGTTTACATGAAAACATTTTTCTGTTTGGTCACCATACACATGAAACAGAACAAACGCTTCAAAGTTTTTGGGATCCATCTTCTGAAATAACACACTTGAATTCTTTAGAATCTATCGGCGTTGAAGCAGAAGAAGAAACCTACGGATTTGATCTTGCGGCAGCTTTTCCGGCAATTCTGTTGAGCCTGGATTTTTGACCTTACAACAACCAAACTATAACACCATCACACTATAACACTTAATTAGTGTGATGGTGTTACGGTGTTGCAGTTGTTTCCTTATATTATATCAAAAATAGTACCCTACATGCGAATAATTACCGGAAAGCTTAAAGGACGACGATTTTCAATCCCACAAGGATTAGATGTACGCCCTACGACTGATCGAACCAAAGAAAGCATCTTTAATAAGATCGTGGCATACAAATATCTGGAGAACTCTGTAATTCTGGATCTTTTTGGTGGGTCAGGAAATTTGGGTTTTGAAGCAATTTCACGCGGAGCCAAGCAAGTTACTTTCGTAGATATTAAACCGGATAATATTAAACTGATCGAAAAAGTAGCAGCTGATTTCGAGATCGAAAAAAATATCAGAACCGTGGTTTCGGATGTTCAGCAGTTTCTAGAAAATAGAACTATGAGCTACGATTTTATTTTCTGTGACCCACCATACTGGTATGAGTGGATGGATCAGATGATCGCAGAAATTATAGATAATGATTGGCTGAATGAAGATGGTTGGTTTATTCTGGAACATGATAAATATCACAATTACGAAGAGCATCCTCATCACTTTTTTAGCAAAGCTTACGGAAGAACAACCGTTAGTATTTTTGAAAAGCATCCGGTAGATTCTAAATAAACTCCTCTTATGAAACACATTGCCTTATACCCCGGCTCATTCGATCCCATTACGTTTGGACATCTAGATATTTTAGAACGTGCCACCAATCTTTTTGATAAGGTTTTGGTGACTGTTGCTGTAAATCACCGAAAGAACGCTGTTTTTTCCGGCGATGAAAGAGTGGAACTCATTAAAGAATGTCTGAAAGGAAAAGAATGGGCAAAAAATGTGGAAGTCGATCAGTTTACAGGATTGCTTGTAAATCATGCCAAGAAAGTAAAAGCTAATACACTGATCAGAGGTGTACGACAAATTTCTGATTTTGAGTACGAATTCCGGATGGCGCTTACTAACAAAAGATTAGCACCGGAAGTCGACACGGTATTTCTAATGCCCGATGAACATTTCACCTTCATCTCTGCATCGCTGGTAAAAGAAGTAGCTCACTGGAATGGAGATCTCTCATCCTTTGTCCCCGAGAGAGTTGCAAAAGCTCTACTAGAAAAGCTGAATAAATAGCGAGCCCTGTTCAGCAGAACCTGAAGGATCTGCTTGCTTAATCCTCTCAGGTTGTTATTTGGTTTTTGAACTTTGTTTTTTGTACTTGAAATAACGTTTCCCTTTTACCTAACTATTTGGGATTTTCCGCCTGAACAATAATTACACTCCAATCCAATCATCCCGCGCATGATATCCAACAGGGCACAAAACCTTCAGCCGTCAGAAACTTTAAAGATCACCGGAAAAGCTAAAGAACTAAAAAGACAAGGCAAGTCTGTAGTTTCTCTCAGCGCCGGAGAACCTGATTTTAAAACTCCACGACATATTTGTGATGCAGCTATAAAAGCCATTAATGATGGTTTTCATGGGTATACGATGAATACCGGAACCCCGGAATTACGTGAAGCCATCGTTGCAAAACTGAAAAGAGATAATGGTTTGGATTACGATGTTTCGCAGATCATCTGCTCTAATGGTGCGAAACAATCTGTTGGTTTTGGTTTATTGGCTATCGTAAATAAAGGCGATGAAGTAATTATTCCTGCTCCGTTCTGGGTTTCTTATCCTGAAATGGTTCGTTTGGCTGAAGGAGAATCTGTCTTAGTAAGAACGTCTTTTGAAAATGATTTTAAACTTACGCCACAGCAGCTTGAAGATTCTATAACAGACAAAACTAAAGCAATCATTCTTTGCTCACCTTCAAATCCTACCGGAGCGTGTTATTCCAAAGAAGAACTGGAAGGTTTAGCGAATGTGCTTCGTAATCACCCTGAAATTTATATTGTTTCGGACGAAATCTACGAGTATATCGTTTTTGACAGCGATCATGTCAGTATTTTAAATGTGGCTCCTGATCTTAAAGATAGGGTGTTATTAGTGAACGGATTTTCCAAAGGGTTTGCAATGACCGGCTGGAGATTAGGCTACCTTGCAGCCAGCAATGAAGTTGTAAGTGCTGTGTCCAAAATTCAAAGTCAGGAAACTTCTGCACCTTCTTCTATCTCTCAAAAAGCAGCAGAAGCAGCATATAATGGCTCGTTGGATGAAGTAATAGCGATGCGTGATCAGTTTAAAAAACGTCGTGATTTCATGGTTAATTCATTGAATGCTATTGAAGGAGTAAGCTGCTTCTCGCCCGGTGGAGCATTTTATGTGTTTCCTGATATATCTCATTATCTGAATTCATCAAAACCGGACGGAAGCAAGATTGCATCCTCAACTGAATTATGTATGTACTTGCTGGAAGAATTCGGCTTAGCTCTCGTTCCTGGTGACGCTTTTGGCGAACCGAACGGATTGAGAATGAGTTACGCAGCATCGATGAATGACCTTGAAGATGCTATGGAGAGGTTTAAAAAGGGATTGGGGAGTTTGGAGTAGTAGATAATCCAATAAAATTTGAAGCAGAATTATCAAGATTTCTGGATTTACAGAATTTAGTTTACTTAATTATACCAATTCTGTAATCCTGTAAATTCTGCTTCAGATTGCTATGATTAAAAATGAGCTCACTTATAAGATTATAGGTTGTGCAATGAATGTTCACAATACTATTGGTCCGGGCTTTCAGGAAGTTATATACCAGCGTTGTCTTAAAATGGAGCTGGAAGAAACTGGATTGAATTTCGAAAGAGAGAAGAATCAAGCTATATTTTATAAAGATGTACAGGTAGGAACAAGAAGAGCAGATTTTGTAGTAGAAGAAAAAGTAATTATTGAAATAAAAGCCGTTACAAAGCTTGAAGATGTTCATCTTGCACAAGCAAAAAATTATACCGTTGCTTATGATTTTCCGTTGGGATTATTAATTAATTTTGGAGGTAAAAGCATGGAATATAAATTGTTGTTCAATCCCAAATATCATCCAAAATAATTCACGCTTTCTGGCAATCCTGTAATCCTGTAATCCTGTAATCCTGTAAATTCTGCTCCAATCTACTTTTTTCTATGGCCTACAAACCTCTCAAACTTTGGTTCGATAAAGAACTCACAGAACTTCTTTCAGAAAAGCTTTTTTCAGTTAAACCAGACTTTAATTCAACTTCTTTCATTAAAAAAGTAGATACAGGAGTTGATGGGTTAGAACTCAAAGACAGAGTAGAATTAATATCCGATGAGTTAAAAAACCATTTGGAAGGCGATTACCCGGAACAAATTGAAGTTTTGACTCAAATACTTGGTCCGGAAAACGATGATGAAACCGGGATGTTCAAAGAATACTACTGGATCATGCCCATTGCAAAATTTGTTGAAAAATATGGTTTAGATCATTTTGATATTTCCATGAGAGCCATTGAAGAGATCACCAAGAGAAATACCGGTGAATATGCCATCCGTCCCTTTATTGAAAAATATCCTGAACAAACAATGGCAAGAATGGAAACTTGGTCGGTGGGTTCCAATAAACACATCCGAAGGTTATCAAGTGAAGGCGGTCGACCGAGGTTGCCTTGGGCCACCAAGCTTCAGATGTTTATAGATGATCCGACTCCATTATTTCCTATTCTGGAAAACCTTAAAGATGATCCTTCAAAATATGTTCAGAAATCAGTAGCCAACTGTCTTAATGATATTTTGAAAGACAATCCTGAAATTGCCAAAAGAATCATCGAAAAATGGAGTGCTGATGCTACAAAAGATAGAACATGGATCATCAAACACTCACTCAGAAATCTTCGGAAAAAGAATGATAAGTGGGCTTTAAGCTTGATAAATAATTTCTGATCAATTTTTGTAAGTAATATTACGATTATTGATATTGTAGTTATGGACTCTTATAAAAAAATAATCAAAATCGACTCTTCTAAGAGATTTGGGAAACCTTGTATCCGTGATACACGAATTTCAGTTTACGATGTTTTAGCTTGGTTAGCCAAGGACATGTCGAAAGAACAAATTATAGAGGATTTTCCGGAGCTTACAGAAGAGGATATCAAAGCATGCCTTTCTTTTGCTGCCGATCGGGAACATAATATTCGAGTTGCTTAATGAAGCTACTCTTGGATCAGAATATTTCCTATAGAGTAGCAAAAAAAAATGAGCATCCAGACCTACAATTTGTTCACGTTAATGAAGTAAGATTGCAAAATAAGCCTGATCTTGAAATATGGGAATTTGCAAAAAGAAATGATTTTACTATTGTCACATTTGATGGTGATTTTTATGAACTACAAACACTTAATGGATTCCCTCCGAAAATAATATGGTTGAGATTTGGTAATACAACTAGAGACCAACTTAGTACCATTTTAAAAATTCATATTGACACCATAAAAGCTTTATAAAATCTGAAATAGGTTGTCTTGAACTATATTAACTAAAAACTCATGGAACTAGCAGCTAGGGTACTCATCGGATTTGTAGCATTTCTACACCTTTATTTTTTATGGCTGGAAATGTTTGCATGGACAACCCGTGCAAAAAAAGTATTCACAGGATTTCCACCTGATTTCTTTGACAAGACTAAAAATATGGCCGCCAATCAAGGGCTTTATAATGGATTTCTTGCAGCCGGACTCATTTGGTCCTTTTTTATAGAAAACCCTTTTTGGTGGGTCAATGTGGCCTTATTCTTTCTAAGCTGTGTAGCAGTCGCAGGAATCTTTGGAGCTGCAACAGTCAGCAAAAAAATCTTTTTTGTGCAAGGCTTGCCCGCACTTATCGGAATTCTTCTATTACTATTTATTTAAGATATGAGCAAAAATCGCATCACCTTTCTTGAAGACCTCTAAACAGACATGAAAGAATTCCACATCCTTAATGGTGATGCTTTAAAAGATCAATTTCCTGATTCTTTAAATGGCGAGCTAATCGTAGCCAGAGAATGTTTAGTGGATGGTGATGTATCTGCGAATTCTTTGGATCAGCTATTTGAGCTAAGAGCAGAATATTTAAGTATCACTTACCCTTCAGATATAGAATTTTACTATCAAGAAGTAATACCCGAGTTTAGAAAAATTATTTCATTACCTAAGCACTCAGTTATTAATCTTTGGTTTGAAGATGATCTTTTTTGTCAGGTGAACTTATGGTTCGTTTCTTATTTAATTCACAATTTCGTAACTCCTTCCCAAGTATTTCTTGTTCGTCCACATACGGATATTCGGTATGGTTTCGGCGGTTTAAACTCTGATGGTTTAGTAAGCGCTTTTAAATCAAAAGCCCCGTTATCTGAAATCGAAGTGAAGCTGTTTTCTTCTCTTTGGCAGTTATATCAGAATCAAAACCATGCTGAGGTTTTAAGTATGGCTGTAAAACACTCTAAAGAATTTCCCTTCTTAGAAGATGCAGCAAAAGCAAACCTCGAACGATTTCCGAATGGTGGCTCATTGGGAAGGCCGGAACAAACACTTCTGGACATAATGAAAGAAACAGGTTCTGATGAATTTGCTCCTGTTTTCCGGGAATTTCATAAAAGAGAAAGCATTTATGGTTTCGGAGATCTTCAGGTAAAGCGATTGTTTGATGAATTGAGAAATAGCTAATAAAGAAATCTTTCTTTCAGTTTAATTCTGATTATTTTCTCCACATGAAAAGAACACAAGCTTATACTGATGCCTTAGATCAATTTGTTCAGCTTTGGGGAGATATGGCTTCCGCTTGGGGTATCAATAAAACGATGTCGCAGATTCATGCACTTCTGTATGCTGAATCACATCCTCTGGATACCGATACTATCATGGATAAGCTTGATATCAGTCGTGGCAATGCAAATATGAATCTCCACAGATTATTGGAGTGGGAATTGATCCATAAAGTTCAAAAATCCGGAACACGCAAAGATTTTTATACTGCAGAAACCGATGTCTGGAAAATAGTATCAACAATCATCAGAGAACGTCAGCAAAGAGAAATCGAACCTATTCGTACTGAGCTTAAAGAATGTATCGCAACACTTGAATCAGGCAGACTAAATGATGATGAAAGTAAAGCTTTTAAACAGCGTATCGAAAACTACAACGAGTTTCTGGAAATGTTCGAACGATTTACCGGAGCTCTTCTCCCTTACATCAACAAAAAGAATCTAGGCTTTTTGAAACAGCTCATAAAATTAGTAGAAGTAAAAGAATCATTGATTGGAAAAAAGTCTGATGACTAAAAAAACTACCCGTGAAATTGGAAATGAAGGCGAGGAACTCGCTTGTGCTTATCTGGAAAGTAAAGGCTGGAGGATTCTGGAAAGAAATTATTTTTTCGAAAAATCGGAGGTTGATATAATCGCTTATGATGACACCGCTATTGTATTTATCGAAGTAAAGCTACGATCTTCCGATAAATATGGCAGACCTGAAGAATATGTCTCTGAAGTAAAAGTGGAACATGTTTTTAAAGCTGCAGAAGCCTGGATGTATGAACGAAAAATGGACGGCTCTCCCATGCGCTTTGATGTAATCGGCATTCTACAGAAAAAAAATGAAGCCCCCGAATTTAATCACATTCAGGATGCATTTCGATAGTTGGAAATGTAGCTTTGAATACTGACTTTCTAATATGCAAACAACCCTGACTTCTTTTGAATATGTGCGAAGCATCATTACGATGTTCGTATTCATGTTAATTCTGCTACTGGTATCAATACTGGTAACTATTATAGTGCTCTTGACCTTTGGAAAGGCTACCAACTGGATCGTTAAAACTTTTCCTAGATATATGGGAATACCAATATTCTATTTACTTGGAATAGATTACCATCTTATCGATTTGAGGAAAGACACTTCCAAACCCGTCATTTTTATTTTTAACCACTGCTCAACCCTTGATATACCTGCTGTTTTGATGTTGGCTCTGGAGCGATTCAGGATCGTAATAAAATGGGAACTCCAGTATATCCCTTTCTTTTTTATTATCGGGCGATTAACTGGACAGGTTTTCATCAAACGCTCTGATAAAGAACACGCGATCGCCACTCTACAAAAAACGTATGACAGGCTCAGAAAGAACAACCTAAATCTGATTTTAGCTCCCGAAGGTTCACGGAAGCACGAAGGCAAAATAGGACCTTTCAAAAAGGGAGCGTTCAGAATGGCTATCGACTTGGGCTATCCCATTGTCCCGATTTATTTTGATGGAAATGACAGACTAAGTATGGGTGGATCTTTGATGGCAAAGCAAGGTGAGATCACGGCTACCATTCATCCTCAGATTGATACCTCAGCATGGAAAGTAGAAACCATTGAAGAGCACATTGAAGAAGTGAGAAAAATGTATTTGAATTGGGCTGGGGTATAAGCCATGATCGTAGATGTTAGTTAATTCTTATACGGTTTTTAACTTTAATTAAAAAATAGGGTCATCCTGAACTTGTTTCAGGATCTTACGGAATGGCTTGATTTCTCGACTCAGAGATTAATGTCGCAGCAATCTAATAATTTCGGATTCTACTGTTTTGCATGATTCCATCTCCAATTGTTGTGCCAATTCTTTAACTGTTTTTCTCTACCTAAAGCATCTGAGATAGTATCATATATTCTGTGTTATAAAAAGAATTGAAGTTTATACTTTTAGGTAAAAAGAGACCCTGTTCCAAGCTTTTGCTTCCAAACTCTGGAACTGATGTCAGTAGTTAGTAAGGAAACAACATGGGCTTTGTTCATGAATACTAAGACAGATTCAAGGCATATTCTTTACAAAGATCCTGAAACAAGTTCCGGATGACTCTTTATATAATTTTGAGTTTGTTTAGAGAATTTCTGTTATCGAAATATATAACATTAACGAAATGACTTCTCACTACCTCGGCTCTAAATATTGTAAACTAAAATAATCCCTCTCATCTGTCCATACTTTTTTCACCTCAAACCATTCAGATACCATCTCTGCAAATCCATCTAAAGTATATTTATGTGAGTTTTCAGTATGAATAGATTCCCCTTTTTGAAAGTTTATAACCTCTTCTCCCAATTCAACAGCATGATCTTCTTTCACAAAAAGGTGCATTTCAATACGCCCTTTTTCTTCATTCCAGATCGACTTATGATCGAATAAGTCCGTATTGAATGAAACACCCAATTCTCTGTTCAAGTGAGTAAGAATATTTTTATTGAATTCAGCGGTTACTCCTTCTGAATCGTTATAAGCGGCTTCCAGAACACTGATCTCTTTTTTAAGATCTGCGCCAATCAGAAAAGCTCCATCATTTCCGATAATATCATGTATAACTTTTAAGAATTGCTGAACCTTTTCCATTTTAAAATTTCCGATAGTCGAGCCAGGATAAAAAACTACTTTTCTGGCATCAGGACTACTTTCAGGAAGTTCGAATGGCTTAGTATAATCTGCTGAAAGAGGTAAAATCTGAATATTGGGGAATTCCAGTCGTAATTGTTCAGCAACTTTATACAGGTAATCCCCTGAAATATCCATTGGTATGTAGCAACAGATGTTTTCCATATTCCCTAGCAAGATCTTCGTTTTTGAGCTACTTCCGCTGCCGGGCTCTATTAGTAAAACCTTCTCTCCTAAGTATTCTGCTATCTCATTCACATTCTCTTCCAGAATTTTTCTCTCTGTACGAGTTGGGTAATATTCTTCCAATTCAGTAATGTCATCAAAAAGCTTCGAGCCTTTTTCGTCATAGAAGAACTTGCTCGGTAGTGTTTTTTGATTCTGAGATAAGCCTGAGATCACTTCCTCAAGCATTGAAGTTTTTTTGGACAGTAGTTCTGTTTCAGTCATTGATTTTATTTTGCCAATCTTATTCCTGAGAATTGCCACCTTGCATCAGCATGGAAAAAATTGCGGTACGTTTTTCTGATATGAGAGTTTGAAGTTGCACAAGAACCACCACGCAGCACGTACTGATTCGCCATAAACTTTCCGTTGTATTCACCTAACGCCCCCGGTAAAGGTTTATAACCTGGATATGGAGAATAACTGCTTTGAGTCCATTCCCATACATCACCGTACATTTGTTTTAATCCACTTTCGTAATTTTTCAAAGCTAAAGGATGAAAAGTATTTCGATCTACAAAATTTCCGTCTACTTCTAGATCACCGCATGCATATTCCCATTCCTGTTCAGTTGGCAGACGACATTCTTTCCATCTAGCAAAAGCATCTGCTTCATAATAGCTTATATGAGTTACAGGTTCATTAAGCGCTACTTTTCTGGCTCCTGAAAGTGTAAAATTGAACCATGAGTCATCTCTTATAAACCAATAAAGTGGTGACTTCCATTCTTCTGACTTCACTTTACTCCACCCCTCATCCAGCCAAAGTTCTGAACGTCCATATCCATCATCATTTATGAACTCAAGAAACTCCTGATTTGTGATCAATCGGTCTGCGAGTTCAAAGTTCTGTATAAAAGTTCGGTGAACCGGATGCTCATTATCATAGGTAAATTCGTCACCTTTATTTCCGATTTCTACAATACATTCTTCAAAAGTGATCCATTTCAATTTCTCCGGAGCCTCTGAGTCCGGTGTTTCTCTTTCTTTGTAAATTGGAAGCAACGGATTTTGCGCAAGTAAGTACTTTACATCAGTAAGGATCAACTCCTGATGTTGTTGCTCATGGTTTATCCCGATCTCAACTACTTTTGATGCTTCTCCCCAAATTTTGTCATCGCAGTTCTGTATAAAATCTACAACCTTTTCATTTACATACTCGCGATATTCGAACACCTCTTTTACTGTAGGTCGCGACAATAGCCCTCGATTTGCCCTGGAAAACGGAACTCCTGTTTGCAAGTAGTATGAGTTAAAAAAATACGCGTATTGGGGATGTAAGCTTTCAAAGTCAGATTGATATTTTTCTAAAACAAAGGTCTCGAAAAACCAACTTGTATGAGCTAGATGCCATTTAGCCGGACTTGTATTTTCCATAGCTTGGATTACAAAGTCTTCAGTCTCTAAAGGCTCAACTATTTTATGTGTAAAGCTTCTGGCTTTAAGGTATTGGAGCTCCACATTTTCTCTCGAAAACCTGGCGTCCTTTGTCTCTGCTTTAGTAGTAATTTCGCTCATGGTTCAGGGCTGTTTGGTGTCTTCTCATAATGTAGGAAATCAACACCAAAGCCAAAAAACTCATTCCTTATTCTTCTCTGTAAAAATGAATTTTTTTTATGGATGGATCTTTTTTACTCTTGATCTTAATATTTTTAACTCTGCTGTGTTGGTAAACTGCCGTCCGCATTGAGTTTACATTCTTATCACTTGTATAAGATACCTCGAGTGCCTGACCGCCCGGTTTCAGTTTATCAATAGCTTCAAGAAGAGGTTTAAACTTCGAATTTCTTTTCTTAGAAGAATTTATTGACGAACGTTTTACAAATTTAATTTCCATAATAATACACTATTAGATAGAGAGTGCATTGTTTAATATAGTTTTTTTTTATAAAAAATCCTTTTAATGGGTTCTGTCAGAGTTTGGGCAAGTTTACGATAAATTCTGACCCGATATCTTCTTCTGAAATAACGGTTATTGTTCCGTTATGTGCCTCTACAAGATCTTTACATAACAACAATCCCAATCCGGTTCCTTTCTCAGATAGAGTCCCTCTTCTTTGCGGCCTGTTTTCTTTATCAAAAAGCTGATCTTTAATTTCTGAGGTCATTCCAATTCCGGAATCCTTAATGCTGACAGCTACAGAATGCCCGCTCTCTTCTATACTCACATTTATCTCTCCATCTTTTTCAGAATACTTAATTGCATTGGATATTAAGTTTCGGAAAACAGTGGACAGCATATTGACATCTCCCATAATATTTATATCGGATGTATGCACACTTATTGTTACTCTTTTTTTCGCTGCAGATGTTTCAAAGATCGAAATGCTATCAGACAATAGCTGAGCAATATTTACTTTTTCTTTGTCAACACTAATTTCACCATTCTGAATCCTGATCCATTCCAGTAAATTTTCGAGCAGTTCATATGCGTTCTGAGAAGAAACATGTACCAGAGTTAAATTCTTTAAACTTCTTTCAATCCCTCTTTCACTTTTGTCTTCTTCCAGTTCTTCAATCGAAAGATCGATCATGCCATTAATTCCAAAAAAAGCGCTCTTAAGATCATGCGCAATAATAGAATAAAGTTTATCTCTTGTTTCTGTAAGCTTGAGCATCTCTTCATTTTGAGCAATTATTCTCTTCTCATAATTAACCTGCTTACTGATGTCCTGAAATGTGCCACTCAGCCTTACTACATTCCCGTCAACTATATGTGGTTCACCAATTGCACGCACCCATTTGAAAACTTTTTTTTCTGATATAAACGGAAGTACAATATCATATTTTTCATGATTCATAGTGGCTTTGTTAATAGCCATCGCAAGTTTATCTCTGCCTTCTCCCGGGAAATGATCCATTCCCTCTTCCAGTACAAGTTCTGATCCGATTTCCTTGTCGTGAATTCGATACACTTCATCTGTCCAGGATATCTTTCCTGTTATCAAATCGAATTCCCATCCTCCAACATGCGCCATTTCCTGAGCATTCTCGAACATCAACTCCAGTTTCTTTCTGGCTGTTACGTCTCTTGAAATCGATTGCAGACCTATTGGTTTATCATCACTATCCTTAACGGTTGAAACGGAGCTTTCGAACCAGATATACTCTCCTTTTTTATTCCGGATTCTGTATCTGGCATTAGTTACAACCCCTTTCTCTTCCAATTCTCTACGCGGTGCTTGGTTCAGCATTTCCAGATCTTCTTCATGGATCAGATCAGCATGATTTTTTCCCAGTAGCTCCTCATAAGAAAAGCCTAAAATATTTTCAACTGAAGGCGATATAAATTTATAAACTCCATCCAGATCATGAAGACAGATCAGATCAGCACTATTTCTCGAGATCAGTTCAAGCCGTTCATTTTTTTCCTTTAAGGCTTTAACTATTCTAACTCTCTTTATTGTGGCTGCAACCCACTCACTTAAGAGCTTCATCAAAGTATAATCTGACGTAACAAACCCTCCCTCTTTCGGTTCCGGGCTCGAAAAATTAATAGTCCCGTATAATTCTCCTTCAATGATTATTGGAATGCCGATATAAGCTTCCAGAGAAAAAGCATTGTAACAAGGGTGTCGCTCATATGCTGATTCCTTCATGTGATTGATCGCAACGACGTTTTCACTTTCCAGCGTTATACTGCAATAGGTATTTCCGAGATCGAAAGTTTGGCCCACAGAGAGCCCTGAATCTTCCGGAAAGAAATTTCTGATCGTATATGTATCAGACTCTTTAGAAATGGAACTGATAATACCTATTTCCATCTCCAGCAGCTTCGTAGTTAATTCAAGTGCATTATCCAGTTGCTCGTTTAAGTCTTTTTTGGACTGAGACGTGATCTGATACAGAAGCTGAAGCCGCTTCTCTGTTTCCCCAACCCCTATTGAACTGTTATTAGATCTCAAACTGATTTCTGAGCAGGATTAATAGTTATACTACAATACATCAATTTAGTCATAATTACCATATCAACCATTAATGTTTCTTTAAACATGTTTGTTTTCTTTAACGAAAGAGGGGCTGCTACTAAACATTGCTATAAAACAAAAAAAGCCACATTGTTTCGAAATCAATGTGGCTTTTGGAATTTGATATTTGTCATTTAAACAAATGGTGGGCGATGAGGGACTCGAACCCCCGACCCCCTCGGTGTAAACGAGGTGCTCTAAACCAACTGAGCTAATCGCCCTAACAAGGGCGACAAATATATGAACATTTACAATGCAGACAAAGAAATATTTCAACAAATATTGATTATTTGGTTAACACTGTTAACTTATGGCTGAAAGCTGAAATAAATCCAACTATTTTGAAAGATTATCCTTTTACTGCGGTGCTGGTTGACGGAATCAGAACTCCCTTTTTAAAATCAGGTACAGATTACAACGATCTTATTGCTTATGACCTCGGTCGTTATGCCATTCAGGGTCTATTAGCACGTAATGCTGTTGATCCCACTAACATCGACCGGGTCATTATGGGAAATGTAATCCAAGAAGTTCGCACTAGTAATGTGGCCAGAGAAAGTGCTTTGGGAGCAGGTGTCCCCAACACAGTCCCCGCGTTTACAATAGCATTGGCTTGTATTTCTTCCAATCAAGCAGTGGCCAGTGGAGTTGACCTAATAAGATCGGGACAAGCCAAGATCATTTTAGCCGGAGGAACAGAAACGATGTCAGACATTCCGGTTCGGTTTAAGAAAAAATTTCGGCAAAAAGTGCTGGAAGCCCGAAAGTATAAGTCCCCTTTAGATTTTCTGAAATTCTTAAAAGGACTTCGTCCCAAAGACCTTCTTCCTGAACTACCTGCTATTGCTGAGTTTTCTACCGGAGAAACAATGGGTAAAAGTGCAGACCGAATGGCAGCAAGATTTGGAGTCTCACGTAAAGATCAGGATGAATTTGCAATGCGCTCACACCATTTAGCTGCAAAAGCCACGCAAGAGGGTTTGCTCGATGATGAAATCTTTCCTGTAAAGGTTCCACCTAAATTCTCCGTTGTTAATAATGACAATGGATTTCGTTCAGACACTTCGATTGAAAAACTGGCAAAGTTAAAACCTGCTTTTATAAAACCTCACGGAACTATTACAGCCGGTAATGCTTCCTTTTTAACGGATGGCGCTTCTGCATCTTTTATAATGGAGGAACAAACTGCGTTAGCGCTAGGCCTAAAACCAAAAGCGTATTTGAGAGAATATGATTTTGTATCTCAGGATCCTAAAGATGAATTGCTACTCGGTCCGGCATATGCAACGCCAAAAGTGTTGGATCAAATGAATCTTAAACTTGAAGATATTGACGTTTTTGAAATTCATGAAGCCTTTGCCGGTCAGGTTTTGGCCGTATTGGCAGCATTGGATTCTGAGAATTTTGCTAAAGAGTCTTTAAACAGAGACTCCAAAGTTGGACTGATTCCAATGGATAAAATTAACACTATGGGCGGTTCTCTTTCATTAGGACATCCTTTTGGTGCTACCGGAGTCAGGCTTGTCACAACCGCTGCTAATCGTCTTCATCATGAAGGGGGAAAATATGCTTTGGTTACCGCTTGTGCCGCAGGTGGACAAGGACATGCAATGATCCTTGAAAGATATCAAGGATAAATGACAATGATCAATTTTTCAAATCACAAGAAATTAATTCCTGAGCTTCTCTTTACATAGAAGGAATTGAGCAATAGGTTTTATATACATTCTAATATTTAGTTATGAGCTACTTAAACATCACAAAAAAAGAAAATGTTGCTGTCATTACTTTAAATCAGCCTGGAGAAAAAGTAAATACGCTTAACGAAGCTATGATGGATCAGTTTGCAAATTTTCTTGAAGATCTTGAATCCGATGCATCACTTAAAGGGGCTGTTCTTATCAGCGGTAAGGAAAATAACTTTATTGCAGGTGCTGATATCGAAATGTTCAAAGCCCGGGAAACAGCTGAAGAGATAGAGCAATTAAGTCTAGATGGGCATACGATCTTAAACAGAGTTGAGAGCTCTTCAAAACCAATAGCGGTGGCAATACATGGAAGTTGTATGGGAGGCGGTCTGGAGCTTTCTTTGGCTTGTCATTATCGAATTCTCTCCGGACATTCCAAAACCATAATGGCCCTGCCTGAAGTAAAACTGGGCATTCTTCCCGGAACAGGAGGAACTCAACGTCTCCCAAGATTGATCGGTATTCAGAAGTCACTGAATTATATGTTAACAGGAAAAAATATTTATGCCCGTCAAGCTTATAAAATGGGATTAGTGGATGAGCTTGTTCATAAAGATGCTCTGGAAGAAGCTGCCATAAAAGCTGTTCACAAAGTTTCATCAGGTAAGTTTGAACGAACAGATAAAAGAACTTCTATGGAAAAGATGATCGAGGGTAATGGCCTCGGACGTAAGATCGTTTTTTCACAGGCTCTTAAACAAACACTCGCCCAAACAAAGGGAAATTATCCTGCTCCTGAAAAGATCTTAGATGCTGTTGAATATGGCTACAAGCACGGCAAAGAAAAAGGTTTACTAAATGAAGCGAAACTCTTTGGTGAACTGGGAGCAACTCATGAATCCAGAGCTTTGGTGAATCTGTTTTTTGCTATGAACAACGCCAAGAAAAATCCTTACAAGGATCTGATAAAACCTGTTGACAAGATCGGTGTTCTTGGAGCAGGTTTAATGGGTTCGGGAATTGCTGATGTAAGTATTAACAAGGGCGAGTACTCGGTCCTGCTGAAAGATCGTGATCTAGAATCCGCATCAAAAGGCGAACAGGGTATCTGGGAAGATCTGAATAAAAAATCGAAAAAAAGGATCATCACTAAGTTTGAAAGAGATGAAATAGCCAGCCGGGTTACCGGTGTAGATTCATATGCAGGTTTTGATGGAGTGGGCCTTGTTATAGAAGCTGTGTTTGAAGATCTGAATCTGAAACATAAAATCATAAAAGAAGTGGAAGAAGCAACTTCTGATGATACAATTTTTGCTTCTAATACTTCATCGCTTCCGATTTCTGAAATCGCAAAAGCATCATCACATCCGGAAAACGTTATCGGTATGCACTATTTCTCTCCGGTGCAGAAAATGCCTCTTCTGGAGATCATTACTACTGAACAAACTGCAGATTGGGTTACCGCCACTGCTTATGAAGTAGGTGTAAAGCAGGGAAAGACCGTCATCGTTGTAAATGACGGTCCCGGATTTTATACCACCAGAATCTTAGCTCCATTTATGAATGAAGCTTTGCTTTTACTTGAAGAAGGTGCATCCATTGAATTTCTGGACAAAGCCATGAAACAGTTTGGATACCCCGTTGGCCCAATGGCTCTTTTAGATGAAGTTGGATTTGATGTTGGCGCTCATGTTGGAGAAACAATGAAGCCGATGTTTGATAAAAGAGGAGCAAGATCTTCTGAAAAAGCTCAGGAACTGGTTGACGCCGGTTATCTAGGTCGAAAGAACAAAAAAGGGATGTATTCATATTCAGATGGAAAGAAAAAAGAGGTGAATACGGGAATCTATAAATACTTCGGAGGTACTAACAGAACAAATCCTGATATGGAAACCGCACAGCTCCGAATGGCATTAACCATGATAAATGAAGCTGCATATTGTCTGGAAGAAGGGATTCTTAAATCGGCAACTGATGGAGATCTTGGAGCGATTTTAGGCTTAGGATTCCCTCCTTTTCTTGGTGGTCCTTTCAGGTACATTGATCATTTAGGATCCGATACAATTGTCAAAAAACTAAATGGCTTTGCTGAAGTATTTGGCCCAAGATTCAAACCAGCATCAATTTTGATGGATAAAGCTAAAGATGGGAAGAAATTTCACTAAGTTTTTTTGAGCTAAGGGAAATTACTTTACCTTATCTTTAACTAACAATATGCACACTGATATTGTTATTCGATAATAACCATCTACCAATGAAAGCTTTTTTCTTTCTCACTTTGATCTTAGTGGCAACCTCATATTGTTCCCGGGATAAAGAGTTAGATTTCCAAATTACTAGTTTTGAAATACCCGACATTAGCATTCGAGCCATCGAAGCTATTGATAAAAAAACAATGTGGTTTGCTGGGTCAAATGGTCAGGTTGGGTTCACCAAAACCGAAGGTTTATCTTTTGAGATTGACACGATTAGCTATGATACCTTAAGACCTGAGTTTCGATCCATCACTGTAACAGATAGTGCAGTTTTCGTCCTGAGTATAGCCTCGCCCGCCTTGTTATATAAAAGTACTGAAAATGAAAAAAATTGGAAATTGGTTTATAAGGAAGATAATCCTACAGCTTTCTACAATGCTATGACTATTTCAAAAAACGGATTTGGAGTAGCTGTGGGAGATCCAATTGGGGATTGCCTTTCTGTAATAATTACCGAAAATAGTGGTGATAACTGGAGGAAAATTTCCTGTGACTCTCTTCCCATCGTAGTAAACGGAGAAGCAGGATTTGCAGCAAGTAATTCTAATGTTAATATTGTCGGAGATAACGTTTGGCTGGTTTCAGGAGGAACAAGAGCACGGGTTTTTCATAGTGAAAATAAAGGAGAAACATGGCGAGTATATAATACTCCAATCGTTCAGGGAGGTCAAATGACCGGGATTTTCTCAAGCCATTTTTATGATTCACAAAATGGAATAATAGTTGGTGGAGACTGGAATCAGAAAAATAAGAACACGGAGAACAAAGCTATTACCAAAGATGGGGGTAAAACCTGGACACTTATTGCCAATGGAGAAGGCCCATCTTATCGGTCTTCAGTAAGATATATCCCCGGAAGTAATGGAAAAGAACTTATCGCTGTTGGAACGCCTGGTATTTCTTATTCAAAAGACGGAGGGTTGAATTGGAAAAAAATCAGCGAAGAATCTTTCTATACCATTCGTTTTACCCCTGATGGAAAATCTGCCTGGCTTGCAGGATCAGGAAAGATTGGAAAATTGGAACTGAGCGATCAGTAGTAAATCCTGATCACAATTCTTCGGTTTAAAGCTCTGTTTTCAACTATATCGTTTCCCGCTTCATCTACATGAGGCACGATAGGCTTTGTATCTGCATAACCGGATGCCTTAATTCTTTCGGGCTCAATACCTTCCTGAATAAAATACTTCACAACTCCGGATGCTCTTGCAACAGATAGTTCCCAATTTGACGGATAAACAGGAGTATTGATCGGGACATTATCACTATGCCCTTCAACATCTACTTTAAATTTATAATAACCCAGATCATTCATCGCCTGCGTTACTTTATCAATGATCTGCTGTCCTGTAGGTAATAGATTTGCCTCTCCCGAGTTATAAAATGAGCTTGAATTGAAAAATAATTTTATTCCTTCCCGATCTAAAGTAATATCAACCAGTTCAGCTTCTCTTTCTTCTGCAAGTTTTTCGTCAAGGTCTTTTTTAACCTCAGCCAGAGGAGTCTGAACATTTTCCTGTTTATTTATTTCAGATCTTAACCCTTGCTTCATTTGCTCCCATAGGTTCAGATCTACATATGAAACTGCTATTAATACAGCAAAAAATGCTAATAATAGTGTAATCATGTCACTGTACGTTAACAGCCATTCCTGATCCTCAGTATGTGTATCCAGTTCTGTTTTTCTATGTAAGTCTCTGAGGCTCAAAACTTTTAACCTTTATCATTTTTCTTAAGATATTTAAGATCTCTTCTCAGGTATGTTTTTAATTTATCCTGAATGTAGAAACTTGATTTCTTTGAATTAATAAGTAAGACACCTTCCAACATAAAGTATTCGCGGTAACGGTTTTGTTGAGCAATATTCTTAAGCTTTTCAGCTATTGGGTAAAAAATAAACCTGGCTAAAGAAATCCCATAAAGCGTTGTTATTAATGCTGCAGCCAGGCCGGGCCCCATGCCTGATGGATTTTCAAGTTGACCCAGCATCACAACCAGACCAAATAATGTACCGAACATTCCAAATGACGGAGCTGCTCCGCCCATAGCCCTAAGCACATCAACCACAATCATTTTCCGGTAATAATGCTCTTCAATGCTTACCCCTGCAAATTCTTTGATCTCATCATTTGTATAATTAGTATTTATCAAAGAAAAGAAATACCCGGTTACTTCGTCATTATTTTCTTTTTCCAGAGAACTCATAGCTTTGATTCGGTTTGCCTTAACCTGATCACTCCACTCCAAAATATTTTCCAGGTCGTCACTCAGCTTCTTATGAGATATTTTTGACTGGTTAAACATATAAACTACACTTCCGAGAGCTTGTCCTACATATTTAGGTTGATAGGTGATGAATACCGCATTTAACACCCCTCCAAGAACTATGAATAAACTTGGGATATTCAGGAACTGATATTTACTGAGAGTTGGTATGGAGTTTATATAACCGGTTGCACCTGTAATTTCAGTTACTCCGAAAATTAATATTCCTACGCTGAAAATTACACCTATAATATTTGTTAGTGATAGTCTCATTATTCTGTATCCCCTTTTATATCTTTTATTATATCCTCCAGTTCAGGAATATCCGGTATCATTATATCGGGATTCATTTGCACAGCTTTATTCCAGTTTTCTCTGGTTGCTGATTTTCTGTTCAGCATAAAATAGATCGTCCCTTTCAGACCATAGGCATCAGCCGTCTCCTGAACTCTGAGTGATTCATTTACTTTTAACAGAGCTTCGTTATACTCTCCTTTATAAAATAAATCTTGAGCTGCCCTGAATGAAGAAAGCAGTTTTTGCATATCTGTTGCACGCTGCTTTATAAGCGTTGAATCTGCAATAATAATAGTGTCCTTTTCTGCAGGACTTAAACCACTTAAATCAAGAAAGAAATCTTCTTTGTTAGGATCCAGTGTAACTTCCAAATCTGTATTCTTATTTCTGTACGTAACTTTGATTGAGTTACTTACCCTTTTTTCTTCTACTCCATTATTAGTTGCTGGGAGCGAACTCTCAGTAGTTGTCTCAGGTGTAATCCCGGTCAATCTGCTGTCTTCTGCTGGTTGCTCTGTAGTTTTACAACCAATAATGGCTATAAAAACTATGGCGGAGATTGCTCTCATTAAATTTTTTCTAAAATCTAAAGACACACTGTAATCCATAACTTAACCGATTAAATGTTATACTTTGATTTACTTCTTTTTGTCTTAGTTCATTACCTGAAATAATATTTCTGGCATGTAATCCAATTGAAATGGATTCAGTAAAGTTGAATTGCAAGCCCGGAGATACTGTAAATATGCTTCCATTGTATTTATTTATGGCAAAACGAACATCAGCATCAAGAGTCAGAATTAGACGATTCCCATTTATTGATTCGTTTTTTTCACCCAAACCGTAATGAAAAACAACTCCCAAATTGATAAGGTTTACATTATATAAACTATCCTGAGTTCCTTTATAAATATTTAGCCCGGCCTTGACCCCAAAATAGGAAGATGTAGAAAGATCAATTGGTTGCCGAATCGTCAAAGAGGCGTTAAAATTAAGAATTTGTTGCTCTGCATCTGTTGATACACTATCGACATTAAAGCTTTGCCCTGTGACAGTTTCCACTCCTACACTCAGGAAAGTAAGTTTCCCTTTATCTATTTCTTCCTTAGGAAAAATTTGTTTTGAAATCACAGTTTTAACCCAAATTACCTCAAGCGATTCCGGCCTTTTCATTCTGATATTAATAATAAACCCCTCAATAGCCTTTTTCTGTACTGAAACTTCAATTAAAGCATGTATGGCATACTTTTGAGTTGTTTCTAAAAGTAATTCAGCACTTGACTCCGCAAGACTTCTTCCTTTTGTATTTGATATTTGAATGGTAGAGTCTCTCCCAAAAATTTTGAGCTCATTTGTAGGCTTTAGTTCAGGCGGAGAAATTATACTAAGAGCAGAATATTCCTTGAGTGTTTGTTCTATTCGGGAAACTATATACTCAATTGTTTCTTCTGACAGAAAATCTTCGTTATAATTCAACCGATATATCGTTACTCTCCTGACATCAGTCGGGATATCCGAAGTCATATCCTCCAATTTAGCAATTGCTGTCTCGATCAAAACTGCATCCGATTGAGCTGCTGCATTTTTTCCAATTAATGAAAACAATATGCTGATGAATATTAGCCGTAAAACAGGAAGAACGTTAAGATCCATCTTTAACCCCTGCTTTTGATGACTTTTCTGATCAATAAGAGAATATTTTTTCTTGCCCCTTCTATTTCCATTGATGTAAATTCCTGATCATTACTCAGCTCGCTCACAATTAATTCGCTTTCTCGATCAGGTCTTACACTTAAAACTTTATCTTTAATACTTTCCTTTGTTTTATAAAGAGCTTTTATTATCTCATCTGTCGTAGATTCTTCTAAAGCTACCTGAAGAACCTCATCATCAACACTTGGAATATCATCAAAAGCGACAAAGAACTTTCTGATTTTTTTAGCAAGGTTCAGGTCCTTTTCAGCTATAGAGTTTACAAAAGGCTGCTGTTCTTTTATTGGCAGATTATCAATGGTGTTTAAAATGCTTTCCACCCCATCTGCCGCTACATATTTCATATCGGATACAGTAAGTGCCTTGTGAGAAAAATGAGCCGCGACCTTTTTATATATTGAAATCGGAATGTTGGCAATTTTTCCCATTTTAAGAACGATTGGAATTCTCTTATTCTCGTCCAGTTTTTGTAAAACGAAACTCGATCTGTCTCCGGGTAATTGAGCTAGTAATATTGCGATCATTTCATCAGATTCGCCCCTTATCAGGTGTAAAAGCTGCTGATTGGTTAGCTGGTTGAGAAACTCAAAAAGATGATTATCATCTGTTCCTCTGCCTTTTGAAGTCTTTTGAGCCAATATTTTTTTCTTAAACTCGGTTACCTCTTCTGCTTTCTCTCTCACAGGAATCGTTTCTATATTTGTCAAACCAAACAGAATTGAGTCATGTACTTTATCATCAAGGTAAGGTTGTAGAACATCTATAATTTTTGGATCCGTACTGAAGATAGCACGAACAGCTTTTACAAGACCTTCATCCTCATTTTCATTCACCAATCCTTCTATCAATTTAGCAATTGTTTCAGGCTCACTTACTGTCCTGTTTATGATAAACATCTTTTCTTCTTCGAACTTTGCCTGCTTATCATTTTTAAATTCTCTCAATTCATCTTTAGGCTTTTCATTGGCCTCCAAACCTGCTTGAATGTTTTTAAGCTCTTCACTTACAGAGTTGTAATCCTGATCATCAGAACCTGATTTTTTCATTAAAGCCCAGATTAACAGAGCCAAAGCAAGAACAAATAATCCCAAAATTATGTATAACAAATGCTTTGGATTATTCCAGTCAATACCTAAAAATTCATTCTTAGCAAGTTCCGCTTCTTCATTGGGCTGTTCAATAAATACGGTATCTGTCTTTGCAACTGTTCCCGATGAATTGTTCCTATTATTATTCCTTTGCTGCTTAGGAAAGATTTTTCTCTCTACCGTAACAATATCTCCACGAAAACGATCGGCATTCACAACCATTCCTGCCATTTCGTTTATAAATTCTGAATCTTCCTGAGTATAAGCTGTATCAATGAGTACACGGATTACAAGCTGATTTAGCCTGAAACTTGAATTGAACCCGGTAACTTTTATACTGTCCCTGCCTGTTCTGGTAGCTTTAAGTCCTGGTGGTATTACAGGCAAACCCGGAAGGTTTTCTATTTCAAGTGGAGGCAACTCCTCTACTACTTCATAGCCACTTGCCACCAATACCTGCTCTACTTCGGCCTGTACATCAACCAGAAAAGAACCATTTTCATAGTATTCAGACAAAGCATTTTCAAGTACTATTTCATAATAGCGTTCATACTTTGTTTCTTCAGTTTGTTGATCCGGAGAATTAGAATTATTCCCGGGAATTTGAGCATAAGATGTTCCAAGATTCAGCCCCCCAAAAAAAAGTATGAAACATAGCAATCTTTTCATTTCATCCCCCCGCACTGTAGATAATATTCTCAGCTTAAGTTATCCACAACCCCACTGAGTCAGCTTTTTTATTTATTTTAGTAAACAATAATATTTTTTATTGACTTAAGCTAATTTTTTTAACTCTTTCTGAGCTATGATTAAAGTTATCAACATTTAACCACTTCCAAAATCTCTTTAAATTCTGGATTTTTCAACAAAAAAAAGCCCCTCCATTTCTGAAGGGGCTTTTCAATTTATCTTAGATAAAAGTTAACTAAAGCTAGTTTAAGCTTCTGTTTTCTCCTCATCGCTTCCGCCCAGAGTTTCAAATATCTCTGCAACTTCTGCATCACTTTCATCAACTTCCTCAGTAGGTCCAACGATAAGATCATTGTACTCACGAAGACCGGTACCGGCTGGTACTTTGTGTCCAACAACTACGTTTTCTTTCAGTCCACGTAAGAAATCTTTCTTAGCTTCAATAGAAGCCTGAGTAAGAACCTTCGTCGTTTCCTGGAAAGAAGCAGCTGATAACCAACTTTCAGTAGAAAGTGCAGCTCTCGTAATACCCAATAGAATTGGTCGAGAAATTGCAGGTTCAGCTTCACGAGTTTGGATCTCTTCTTTGCCTTCTTTGATCAATTCGTTGTTGATGTCTCTTACCTGACGACGATCAAGGATCTTTCCTTTCTTAAGCTCACTACCACCTTCTTCGGTTACAACAAACTTACCGATCAATTCATCATTTCTGGTATTAACTTCAAAACGATCAACTTTATCGCCTTCCAAGAACATTGTATCGCCCGGATCAGTGATCTCAACTTTCTGCATCATCGTGCTTACAATAACCTCGATGTGCTTATCATTGATCTTCACACCCTGTAGACGGTAAACTTCCTGAATCTCATTCACTAAGTACGATTGTACAGCGTATGGTCCAAGAATGTTTAGAATGTCCTGTGCGGGAATAGTTCCATCAGATAATGGCTGACCTGCTTTCACAAAGTCGTTGGTTTGTACAAGAATATGCTTGCTCAAAGAGATCAAGTACTTCTTCTCATCAGTACCGTCTTTTGATTTAACAAATACTTCCTGAGAACCACGCTTACGGCCTCCCATTTCAACAATACCATCAATCTCAGAAACTACTGCCGGCTCACTTGGCGAACGAGCTTCAAAAAGCTCAGTCACACGAGGAAGACCCGCTGTAATATCTTTAGATTTAGATGCTGCTCTAGGAATCTTAGCGATTACCTGTCCCGCTGAAACTTTCTCTCCGTTGTCGATAGCTACGTGAGTATCAACAGGAAGAGTACTTTCGCGAATCACATCTTTTGCACCTTTAACAACTAGTGTCGGTACAAGAGATCTGTCTTTGGAATCAGTAATAACTTTTTCACGGTGACCTGTTTGAGCATCAGTATCATCGGTAGAAGTAACCCCATCAATAATATCTTTGTACTCAACGGTACCATCAATTTCAGAGAAGATCAGTGCGTTGTATGGATCCCACTTACAGAGCTGAGCTCCTTTTGGAACCATATCGCCTTCTTCAACCATCATCTCGCTACCATAAGGCACGTTATAGCTGATAAGGACCTGACCTTCATCATTTACAATTTTCAATTCACCTGCACGGCTCAACACAATGTTGTGCTCTTCTTCGCCATCATTGTATTCTACAACACGAACATTTTCGAATTCAACTTTACCGTCGAATTTAGTTTTGTGTTGTGAATCTGCCTCAAGACGAGAAGCTGTACCACCAACGTGGAACGTACGAAGTGTAAGCTGTGTACCAGGCTCACCAATTGATTGAGCAGCGATAACACCAACGGCCTCACCTTTCTCAACAACGGTTCCGCGAGCTAAGTCACGACCATAACATTTTGCACAAACACCACGACCGGTTTCACATGTAAGTACCGAACGGATATCCACTTCTTCAATAGAAGTTTCAGCAATTTTCTTAGCTACTCCTTCATCGATCATCTGGTTTGCTTCGCAGATAAGATCATCTGTGATCGGATCATGAATATCATGCAGAGAGAAACGACCGATAATACGATCTTCCAATCTTTCGATGATATCTTCATTATCCTTAAGAGCTGACATCTTGATACCACGAAGTGTACCACAGTCATCTTCAGTAATGATCACATCCTGAGAAACGTCAACAAGACGTCGAGTCAAGTAACCTGCATCAGCAGTTTTAAGTGCGGTATCGGCAAGACCTTTACGAGCACCGTGAGTAGAGATAAAGTACTCAAGTACCGAAAGTCCCTCTTTGAAAGAAGAAAGAATCGGATTCTCAATTACTTCGTTACCCTGCTGCATTGAACTCTTTTGAGGCTTAGCCATCAAACCACGCATACCACCTAACTGACGGATCTGTTCTTTAGAACCACGGGCTCCGGAGTCAGCCATCATATATACCGGGTTGAAACCTTCACGATCTTCTTGAAGAGCCGTGAATAGAGTTTCAGAAACTCGGTTTGTAGTACTTGTCCACTTATCAATTACCTGATTGTAGCGTTCATTATCTGTAATGAAACCCATTTCGTAACGACCTTGAATGTCAGTTACTTCATCTTTGGCTCCATCAATTAATTTTGCTTTAGCATCCGGGATGATGATATCATCAAGGCTGAATGAAAGTCCACCAAGTGTGGCGTTTTCATATCCAAGCTTTTTCATCTCATCAAGGAATTCAGCCGTTCTTGTAGTTCCAACCAATCCATGAATGTCACCGATCAATACACGAAGCTCTTTCTTACCAAGAGTTTTATTCATGAAACCGATTTCTTCAGGAACAATTTGATTGAAGATTACACGACCTGTAGAAGTTTTAACTACTTCTTTTACAGTTTCGCCTTCATCGTTGATTACATCAACACGAACATTAATTTTTGCATGCAGACCGATTTGTCCTTGATCAAATGCTACAAGAACTTCATCCATATCTGAAAAAGTCTTTCCTTCTCCTTGTTGACCATTTGCAGGCTTTGTAAGGAAATAAAGACCCAAGATCATATCCTGAGATGGAACTGCAATTGGTCCACCACTTGCAGGACTCATAATGTTATGAGAACCGAGCATTAACACAGAAGCTTCAAGCACTGCATCATGGCTAAGAGGTAAGTGAACCGCCATCTGATCACCATCGAAATCGGCGTTGAATGCCGTACACGCTAGTGGGTGAAGACGAATCGCTTTTTCTTCGATAAGTACCGGCTGAAACGCTTGAATACCTAAACGGTGAAGCGTTGGAGCACGGTTAAGCATTACCGGGTGTCCATCAATTACATTTTCAAGAACTTCCCAAACCACCGCATCTCTGCGATCAACTACTTTCTTCGCACTCTTAACGGTTTTAACATAACCGCGCTCTATCAAGCGACGAATAATGAATGGTTTGTAAAGCTCGACTGCCATTTCTTTTGGAAGACCACACTCGTGCATTTTGAGTTCCGGTCCTACTACAATTACAGAACGACCTGAATAATCAACACGCTTACCAAGAAGGTTTTGACGGAAACGACCGCTCTTACCTTTCAACATGTCGCTAAGAGATTTTAGCGGACGATTGTTGTTTCTTACTGCGTTTGATTTTCTTGAGTTGTCATATAGTGAATCAACCGCTTCCTGAAGCATACGCTTCTCATTTCGAAGGATTACATCAGGAGCTTTAATGTCCATCAATCTCTTCAAACGGTTGTTTCTGATGATCACTCTTCTGTATAGATCGTTAAGATCAGAAGTAGCAAATCTACCACCTTCAAGAGGTACAAGAGGTCTTAATTCTGGTGGAATTACCGGAATCACACTCTGGCACATCCACTCAGGCTTGTTTTCTGTGTGCTCTGCAGCAGCACGGAAAGACTCAATAACCTGAAGGCGTTTTAGTTTCTTTTTCTTACGCATCTGCGAAGTCTCATGCTTCACTTCATAGCGCAATTGGTAAGCAAGTTCATCAAGATCAAGATCGGCAAGCATTGCAGCTAGTGCATCGGCTCCTTCCTTAACTATGAACTTGTCTTCATTATCGTTATCAAGTTCATAATTATCTTCCGGAAGCTGATCAAGAATATCGTATTTCTCTTCTTCAGAGATCATATCACCTTTAGCATAACCCAAATCACGGGCAACACCAGGATTGATGATCACGAAAGTTTCGTAATAAACAATACGGTCCAAATTCTTAGAAGACATACCTAATAAGTATGCAATCTTATTTGGCAACGATTTGAAATACCAAATGTGTACAACAGGAACGGTTAGGGTAATATGACCCATTCGCTCACGACGAACAGCTTTTCTTGTTACTTCAACACCGCAACGATCACATATAATACCTTTGTAGCGAATACGCTTGTATTTACCGCAATGGCACTCATAATCTTTAACCGGTCCAAAGATCTTTTCACAGAAAAGACCGTCCATCTCCGGCTTAAAGGTTCTGTAGTTTATCGTTTCTGGCGTTAAGACTTCACCGTGTGAACGTGACAAAATTGTCTCAGCCGAAGCAAGTGATACTCCGATACTGTTAAAGTCGTTGGTAACTGTTAATGTTTTTGTTATTGGCAAGGGTGTTCCTCCATTAAATAATTAACAGTGATTATTGAATATGTATTTCAAGTCCGAGACCCATAAGCTCTCGAAGCAATACTTTGAATGATTCAGGCACATCACCATCAGGAAGGTTCTCACCTTTTACGATAGCTTCATAAACTTTTGAACGCCCTTTCACATCATCACTTTTTACAGTGAGCATTTCTTTCAGGATACTTGAAGCACCATATGCATACAGTGCCCAAACCTCCATCTCACCAAGTCGCTGACCACCAAACTGAGCTTTACCGCCCAATGGCTGTTGCGTAATTAATGAGTATGGTCCGATTGAACGGGAGTGCATCTTATCCTGAACCAAGTGATTCAATTTGATCATGTAGATGTAACCAACCGTTGTTTTCTGAGAAAAAGCTTCACCGGTACGACCGTCGTATAGATTTACGCGGCCATCTTCAGGTAATCCTGCTTCTCTTAATTTTCCTTTTACGTCATCCATGCTAGCTCCATCAAAAATCGGAGAAGCGAATGTTACGCCAAGCTTTTTAGCTGCCCAGCCAAGGATCGTTTCATAGATCTGACCAAGGTTCATACGAGAAGGTACACCAAGTGGGTTCAGACAGATGTCAACAGGAGTACCATCAGCCATAAACGGCATGTCTTCCTGTGGTACGATCTTAGCAACAACACCTTTGTTACCGTGACGTCCCGCCATCTTATCACCTACCTGAAGCTTACGCTTCTTAGCAACGTAGATCTTAGCTTTTTGGATGATTCCAGGAGGTAGTTCGTCTCCTACTTGAATTGCAAACGTACGACGCTTAGCCTCACTGTCGATCTTACGACGAAGGTCACGATAGTTAGCAAACAGTAGTCTTACTTTTTCTACCAAATCCTGATCTGTAGCCCAGTCAATATTCTCATTGATATTTACCGGATCTAATTCTTCAAATACTGATTTTTTATACTTCTCACCTTTTGGAATCAACTCATAATTACTGTAGTTGAGTACTCCAGGAGAAGTTTTATCTCTTAGAAGAGAGTACATTTTATCAGCCCATTGCTGATTTAGTTCTGCAAGTTTTTCAGAATGTCTTTCCTGCTCTTGCTCTACTCTTTTCTTCTCTTCCTTTCTTGAGATTAACTCATCACGCTTACGGCTGAAAAGCTTTGTATTGATAACTGTTCCTGAAACGCCCGGAGGAGTTTTCAGAGAAGCATCTTTTACATCACCGGCCTTATCACCAAAGATTGCACGAAGAAGTTTTTCTTCCGGAGTTGGGTCTGTTTCACCTTTTGGAGTGATCTTACCAACCAAGATGTCGCCCGGATTGATCTTCGCTCCAACTCGGATAATACCTTTTTCATTAAGGTTACGAGTTGCTTCTTCACTTACGTTTGGAATCTCCCGAGTAAGTTCTTCTTCACCACGCTTAGTGTCACGAACTTGTTGTTCGAATTCTGTAATGTGGATAGAAGTGTAAATGTCGTCCTGAACAATGCGCTCACTAACCACGATAGCATCCTCAAAGTTGTAACCTCTCCAAGGCATGAAAGCCACAAGTAAGTTACGTCCAAGAGCAAGTTCTCCACCGTCAGTTGAACAACCATCAGCAATAGCTTGTCCTTTTTTAACCTTATCGCCTACTTTTACAATAGCACGTTGGTTAGTACAAGTATCCTGGTTTGTTCTGGTGAACTTTTCCAGATCATATGTTTTAATACCACCATCGAAATAACAATGCTGATCCAGTTCATCTCTTTCGTACTTGATACGAATTTCAGTTGAACTAACATATACCACTTCACCCTTTGCATCTGCAGTAATAATAGCACGAGAATCACGAGCAGCTCTGTGCTCCAATCCTGTACCAACTACAGGTGCTTCTGGTCTTAATAATGGAACTGCTTGACGTTGCATGTTCGAGCCCATCAAGGCACGGTTTGCATCATCATGCTCAATAAATGGAATCAATGCAGCTGCAAGAGATGTGATCTGGTTTGTAGCCACATCCATATATTCGATTTCTTCTGCTTTGGCAACTAAGTAGTTACCCTCACGCATTCTCGAGAATACTGCATCATTAGCAAAAGTATTGTTATCATCTAATTCAGCGTTTGCCTGAGCAATTACTGTCTCATCTTCCTGCTCTGCAGCTAAATACTCAACACTTTTAGAAACTTTTTTGTCCTTAACTTTTCTGTAAGGTGTTTCAATGAATCCGAAATCATTCACTTTTGCATGAATACAAAGAGATGAAATCAGACCAATGTTCGGACCTTCAGGAGTTTCAATTGGACAAAGACGACCGTAGTGAGTGTAGTGAACATCACGAACCTCAAAACCGGCACGCTCACGAGTTAGACCACCTGGTCCAAGAGCAGACATACGACGCTTGTGCGTCAATTCTGCCAAAGGATTAGTTTGATCCATAAACTGTGAAAGCTGATTTGTACCAAAGAATGTGTTAATTACACTTGAAATGGTACGCGCGTTCACAAGATCCTGTGGAGTCAATTGCTCAGCATCACGAGAGTTCATTCTCTCTTTGATTGTTCTTGCCATTCTTGCAAGACCGATCGCAAATTGCTGTCCTAATTGCTCACCTACAGTTCTTACACGTCTGTTACTCAAATGATCAATATCATCAACCTGAGATTTCATATTCTTAAGACGAATAACTTCTCGGATGATAGCAACAATATCTTCTTTCAACAGATATTGAATTTCTTCATTTCCTTCTAAACGTAGTCGTTTGTTCAATCTGTAACGACCTACTTCACCAAGATCATACTTCTTATCACTGAAGAACAATCTTTCCAGAATAGAACGAGCTGTTTCAGGATCCGGCATTTCACCTGATCTGATTTGCTGATAAACTTCCCCTAGTGCAGAAGTTTCGTCCCAGGTTGGATCTTTTCGAAGCGTGTTCATCATAACAGAACGCTCAGACTCTTCCGAAGAGATCTTCTGAACCAATACCATTTTCTGATCAACTTCACCGAACATTCCGTAATCGTCTTCAGTCAACTCATGATCACGTTCGAAAATGATCTTACGGTTTAATGCCTCAGTAACTTCTCCTGTCTCATCATCAACAACTTCTTCCATCTCTTCTACGATGATGTTCTGAGCAAGTCGCTTACCAACAAGGTTCTTTTTGAAGTTTGCTTTAGTTCCAACTTTAACTTCTTCAGAAAGCTCGAAAAGGCTTAATAAATCAAGATCGGTAGAATATCCAAGTGCACGCAATAATGTTGTTGCAGGGATCTTTTTCTTACGATCGATGTACGCCCATAGTACGTCTCTGATATCAGTAGTAAATTCAATCCATGATCCTTTAAAAGGGATTACACGAGCGGAATAGAGTTGAGTACCATTAGGGTGAACTGATTGACCAAAAAATACGCCCGGAGATCTGTGTAACTGAGAAACAATCACACGCTCTGCGCCATTTATGATAAAAGTACCACGGTTTGTCATCCATGGCAGATCACCTAAAAATACTTCCTGCTCTATTGTTTCGCTGGCTTCGTCGCTATCATCAACAGATGAAAGGCGTAGCTTTGCTTTCAATGGAACTGAATAGGTTAATCCACGATCCTGACATTCTTTGATAGTATATCTCGGAACATCAACATTGTAGTATAAAAATTCGAGTATATGAGTTTCCCGGGTATCCTGAATTGGAAAATTTTCCAGAAATATTCGTTGCAGTCCTTGATTTACACGCTCATTTGGTGCAATATCAAGTTGAACGAATTTCTCGAATGATTCTAATTGGATATCCAGAAAATCAGGATATTCTAAAACTTCTTTTGTTCGCCCAAAAGATTGGCGATCCGTATTTGGAATAGTTTGCATCTTCTTGCTCAAAAGGAACCTCTCCTTTTTGTTGAAGGTAAATTAAACGGTAAAAACCCTATAAATAACAGGGTTAAGTAATATAGACGCCAATAGCCAATACCGTTTTCACGATATCGGCTACGTGCGAATATTGTAAAAAAGCTTATTTAAGCTCTACTGTAGCTCCAGCTTCTTCAAGCTTAGCTTTGATCTCTTCAGCTTCTGCCTTAGCAATACCTTCTTTGATAGTGTTAGGCGCGCCATCAACAAGTTCTTTAGCTTCTTTAAGCCCAAGACCAGTGATTCCGCGAACTTCTTTGATCACAGCGATTTTCTTTCCACCAGCAGCTTCAAGAACAACATCAAACTCAGTTTGCTCTTCAGCACCAGCAGCGTCTCCGCCTCCGGCTGGTCCAGCAACAGCAACAGCTGCAGCTGCAGGTTTGATATCGTATTCTTCTTCAAGAACTTTTGCTAGTTCGTTTGCTTCTTTGATAGTTAGGTTGACAAGCTCTTCAGCTAGTTTATTAACGTCAGCCATTTTTATCTCCAGTTGTTTTTTAAAGTAAAATTTTTAATGTCTTGCGACATGTTGTATAAATATTATTCTTCGCCTTTTTCGGCAATAGTTTTCACAGCACCAACAAGGTTTGAACCTTGTGCAGTAAGCGCACTTACTACGGTTTGTGCAGGTGACATCAACAGACCAAGTATATCGCCAATAACTTCGTTTTTAGACTTCATTGCGGCGAGAGCTTCTAATTTATCAGCAGAATAGAATTCGCCATCTATAAAAGCGGCTTTAAATTCTGGTTTCTTCTTATCCTTAGTAAACTCTTTTAATACTTTAGCCGGTGCGGACAATTCATCTTCAACGAATGCAAATGCATTTTGCTCTACTAAAGAAGGAAGTACTTTATCGTACCCTCCAACTTCCTGCATAGCAAGTTTCATTAGCTTATTCTTGTAAACTTTGAAGAAGATATTTCCCTTACGGAATTCTCCACGCAGTTCGTTAGCATCTGCCACAGACATACCGGTGTACTTAGTGATATAAATACCATTAGCACTATTAAGTTTTTCTGTGATTTCGTCTAAGACTGCTTTTTTTTCTGCAGTAGGCATAATTCTTAATTCCTCCTATTATAGGGATGTAACTGCGGTTCTACTTATAGGTATGCTTGGCCCCATAGTACTACTCATGAAAACTGATTTCACGTATAGTCCTTTAGCGGATGCAGGTCTTAAGCGCATTACAGTTGAAAGAAATGCTTCAGCATTTTCTTTAATTGCAGTTGCGTCAAAACTTATTTTACCTACGGATGTATGTAGAATTCCGAATTTATCAACACGAAAATCTATCTGTCCGGCTTTCACCGTTTTAACAGCGTCAGCTACATCCATAGTAACTGTTCCACTTTTTGGGTTTGGCATAAGCCCACGCGGTCCCAGGAATCTTCCCAGTTTACCGAGTTTTCCCATTGCATCAGGTGTAGCGATTATCACATCGATATCCGCCCAACCTTCTTCAATTTTTTTGATGTATTCGTCCATACCAACATGGTCGGCACCTGCTTCTCTGGCTTCATCTTGTTTTGCTTCGTTTACCAAAGCTAAAACTCGAACTTCTTTACCTGTACCATGAGGCAAGCTCACAGTTCCACGTACCATTTGATCGGCATGTCGCGGATCAACACCTAAGCGGATATCAATATCCACCGAAGCGTCGAAATTTCGGTTTGAAGTTTTTTTAACCAGATCACATGCTTCCTCCAGAGAATATTCAATCTCCGGATTAACTAATGCCACGGCTTGTTCGTATTTCTTTCCTTTTTTTGCCATAATCACAACTCCTTATTTATCGCGATTTACTCTTAGACCCATACTCCGAGCCGTTCCTGCAATCATTTCGGCACCAGCTTCAATGTCAAACGCATTTAAGTCTTCCATTTTTTCTTGTGCTATATCTTTGCATTGGCTCCAGGTAACTGTTCCAACCTTTTTAAGGTTAGGTTCACCCGATCCGGACTTTATTTTCGCAGCTTTCTTGAGTAGTACTGGCGCTGGCGGTGTCTTTGTTTTGAATGAAAAAGACTTGTCAGCGTATAAAGTAATCTCAACTGGAATTACAGTTCCGGCTTTTTCCTGAGTCTTAGCATTAAAGGCTTTACAAAACTCCATAATGTTAATTCCAGCCTGACCGAGAGCCGGTCCAACTGGGGGCGCAGGGTTTGCCTGTCCACCAACGATTTGGAGCTTCAGGATTCTTTCAACTTTTTTAGCCATGGATTATCAGGATCCTAAATGATTAGTAACTTCTGTTTGGTTGCGTAATAGCTAGCATCAACTAGTTTCTTTAATTTAAGTAGTGGATTCCACTTGGTTCACATCTACTTCTACAGGGGTTCGGCGTCCAAAAATAGAAACCATCACTCTCAGTTTTAACTTATCGGTGTTAACCTCCTGCACGGTGCCATCAAAATCTTTGAATGGTCCGGAAATAACTTTTACGAGATCACCTTCACTAAATGGTATCTCAATATTTGCATTCTCTTCTCCACCTTCTCTAACACGCCCTATAATTCTTTGGACTTCATGCTTTTTCAGCGGATGCGGTACAGTTTGCGTCTTTCCTACTTTCAAAAATCCTAAGCAGGACGGAGCGCTTTGTACTAAATTGTTTACTTCTTCATCATAATGAGTGTTGAGCAGTATATATCCAGGGAAAAAATTCTTTTCTCTTGTCTTCTTTTTTCCACCACGGATCTCAACAATGGTTTCAGTTGGAACAAGCACTTCCTTCACTTTGTCCTCTAAACCTTGCTCTTCTATTTCACGCTCAAGAAAATCTCTTACTTTATTTTCATGACTGGAGAAACAACGTACTACATACCAATCATGTACTAGTTCAACACTCATGTTCTTAATTGTAAATGTATTCTAAAGCAGTACTGTATACCTGATCAACACCAAATATAAATACAGATAGAATTATCGAGAAAACTACAACGATTACAGTACTGTCAATAAGTTCTTTCTGTGTAGGCCATGCTACTTTCTTAAACTCACCTACAACACCGTCAAAAATTCCTGATAATTTAGCCATTATGCTTATTCGTTTTATTTAATTGCACGGGCGGAGAGACTCGAACTCCCGACACCTGGTTTTGGAGACCAGTGCTCTACCAACTGAGCTACGCCCGTTTATACACGGAAAAGCAGATGGTAAAAACCACCTACTTTTTTCCGTAAATTCGCTTAGCTGGTAGTGCTTAGTCTAAAATTTTAGTTACCACACCAGCACCCACCGTACGTCCACCTTCGCGGATCGCAAAGCGCAGGCCTTCTTCCATTGCTACCGGTTGGATCAGTGTTACGGAGAGCTTTACATTATCTCCCGGCATCACCATCTCCACTCCACTCGGAAGCTCACAAGAGCCCGTTACATCCGTTGTACGGAAGTAAAACTGTGGACGGTATCCTTTGAAGAATGGCGTGTGTCTTCCACCTTCATCTTTGC